>Ga0307380_10000057_pt1 | contig 184957 bp, 162 predicted proteins | sample UN3MG_FD_202239 | JGI IMG/M metagenome (GOLD analysis project Ga0307380, IMG submission 202239) | Soil microbial communities from Risofladan, Vaasa, Finland - UN-3 | ecosystem: Environmental > Terrestrial > Soil > Coastal area > Acid sulfate soil | place: Finland: Risofladan, Vaasa... | reverse complement strand
GACCTGACGGCGCTGATTGACTACCTGTTCATTACCAAGCCGGCTCCGCCACTGAACGCTTGTCCGTAAAGGATAGAAAGAGCAGAGCCTGAGTGTTCTGCTTTTGCCTTGACTTCAAGGGCCGCCCCCACGGGCGGCCCTTTCTTGTCTTCCACGGGACGCTCCGGCTTTCGGCCGGGTGAAACTGACGTCAACTGTAAGGGGGGCCGGTTTTCCTCAGGACTTGAATTCTCTCGTTTCGCCGATGACGGCGGCACCGATGGAATCACCCCAGACGTTCACGGTCGTTCGGCAACGGTCCAGAAACCAGTCTACCGCCCAGATCAAGCCGATGCCTTCCAGCGGCAGGTCAACCGCGGTCAGGACGAAGACCATCATGACGGTTCCCGCGTGAGGAATACCGGCGGCGCCGATTGACGCCAGCGTGGCCGTCAGGAAAACCACCACCTGCTGGCCGAGGGTGAGGTCGATACCGTAGATCTGCGCGATGAAGATCGCCGCCACGGCCTCGTACAGGGCGGTGCCGTCCATATTGATGGTGGCTCCGAGCGGCAGCACAAACGACGCCGCCCGCTTGTCCACCCTGTTCTTCTCTTCGACAAGCTCCATTGTCACCGGCAGCGTGGCCGTCGACGAAGCGGTAGTGAACGCCGTCGCCAGCGCTTCACCCATGTTCACGAAGTACGTGAACGGGCGGCGCTTGCCGAAAAACCTCAGTATCAGCGGAAGGGTAACGACCGCGTGCACCAGCAGGCCGACTATGACGGTAAGCGAGTACCACCCCAGGCCGGACACGAGTTGATCAAGCGTGCCCCGGTTCTCGGCCACGATGGAGCCGATCAGCACCATGACCCCGACCGGAGCAAAGTAGATGACCAGGATTACCAGCTTCATGATGGCGATGTTTATGCCCTCGAACACGGCGACCACGGGCCGGCCCTTCTCCCCCGCCGCCGACAGCACGCCTCCGAACAGGAGCGAGAATACGATCAGCGGGAGAATCTGCCCCTCGGCGGCGGCTTTGAACACGTTGGCGGGAATCAGCCCCACCAGGACATCCACCAGCGTTTTCCCCTTGCTTTCCGACACCAGGTCGGGAACGTAAGCCCCGAACTTCTCCACCCCTGAGCCGGGGCTGATGATGTTGACCAGCACCAGCCCGACGAACACCGAAAAGCCGGTCGTGACGAGATAAAAGAGCAACGTTTTGCCGGCGGTGCGGCCCAATTTGCGAACGTCGCCCAGCGAGGTCACGCCCACGATCATGGAGGCGACAATGAGCGGCACGATAACCATTTTCAGGGCATTCAGGAATACGGTGCCGATCACGCTGATGCCGATGAAAAAATCGCCGAGAAAATACCCGCCGACGGCGCCGATGATTGTCCCGGCGATCATGCCGAGAAGAATGAGATTTCCGTGCTTACCCATCATGGCCGTATTTCTCCCTCAGCTACTGAAGGATTCAGAGGAATGATACGGGGCGTCACGGGCGCACTCAACTAAAAAGCGCCCTCTTGTGCGGCGCGCCACGCAACGGGCCGGCACCGACGTTATGCCCTGAAACGGAAATGGATGGCGTCCCGATTGCAGGTATTCAGACATTCACCGCAGGACGTACAGTCGGGGGCCACTCTGGTCGTTTTGTCGATGAGCTTTGCTATTGTCGGGCAGGGGGATTTGTCCACGCAGATACCGCACTGGTTGCATTTCGCGTGATCGACTCTGACCCGCCCGGGCGCGATCTTCTCCAGCAGCCACGTCAGGGCGCCGATCGGACAGACGGCGTAGCAGAACGGGCGATACAGCATCAGGCTGACGACCACAAGGATGATGAACGTCACGACAAACGTCGTATCGACGTTCCAGTGCAGCAGTTCAAAGAAATTGACCGGCTCATACACGCTGTAGGCGGAAAAGGCCGCCCACAGACCGGACGAGGCGTCCGCACCGAGGTTATCGGCCAGGAGCCCCACCTGAGCCTTGACGGCGAAAATGGTCAGTACAAACATCACCAGCAGGGCCATGCGGATGCTGTTGAACACCGTGAAGTCAAACTGCTTCCAGCGATACCTGAACGGCACGCGGTTGATCAGCTCCTGCAACGCTCCCAGCGGGCACACCCAGCCACAGAAGAGCTTTCGCCCGACCAGGCTCGGAATAAACATGGCCAGAAAGACCGCGGTAAATTGCGGAAAGAACGTGCCATGGGTGATCTTGAACATAAACAGCTTCGTCACTCCACACATCGGGCTGGGATGAAGGGGAAAGAAGAAATCAAGACCGAACAGGACAAAGGCGACGGCCAGCATTGCCAGCCGAACCCAGAGTCTCACCCAGCGGCCGAGCAACAGCGCCACGCCCATCAGCGTTACGATCAGAAAGGCCAGGAACTTCCCCGTAAAGAGAAAATCACCCACCCCGGGCGGGAGCTGCTCAGCTTCCTCGACCGATTCCGAAGCAGCCGCCTCCTCGTCCGCGCCGGACGCCGTATCTCCGAGAGTAGCGCTTTCCGACGGCTGGCCGGACGAAGTCGCAGATTCCTGTGCCATAAGGGGGCTCACAAGGAGCAGCAGAAGAGCCAGCGATGCGGCTACCGGGAAGAGTTTGACCAGGCTCATTTGGGTAAATATATGCGCCGCGCCCGTGGTGTCAAGGCATCTGGTGCCGCGGAGCGTCGTTGCGGTCCGGCCGCCGTGAAATCAGACCAGGCTCTTCTCGAACGTGACGGCTCCCAGAATGGAATCGACGTAGAAGTAGCTCTCCGGATGGAACGAGGCATAAACGAGGCTCGCTTCCCCCGGACTGAAGGCTACATCCTCAGGTGAGCTGTTCTGGTCCCGCGACAGCATCTCGCGATAGACCACCACGTGAGCAGTCGTCAGCGCGCCGTTCGGTCCGACGTCAACCGGCACGAAGCGGCTGTCGACGTCTTCGACCGGCACAAACTCGAGTTTGGGAGCGGCGGTCGATATACGTCTGGCCAGCCGGTACGTCGCCTCGAAATTGGGCATCCTGAAGGCCGGAATGATAATCCGGTCGGAACCGAAAATACCGGCGAAGAGCCGCTTTATCGGCGCGCCGGTCTCCTCGGTAATAGTGAAGGACCAGAACGGAAAGAGCTTGTCACCGCGGCGATCGTCGAAAGCCGTCCGCGCGATCCCCCGAACCGGCACCAGCGAGCGTTCCAGCAGAACCATCTCATGGCAGTTGCGGCAGATGTACATATGGGACTGACGATCGGGCAGATCCTCGCCGCAGGTCGGACATCGATGGAACTCGACGCCCAGAGCCCCGAACTCGAGCGATTGAACCTCGGACGGTTTCGTCTCCTCATCGCCCTCGTGGCGCGTTTCGTCCGGTACCATGCCCGGGAGGGTATCCGTCCAGCCGAAACCCTCCGCCTGAAGCTGCGATTCGAAGCCGATATCCGGCCTGTGTCCGTCGTGCAGCTTCTTCTCGTGCAGCGGATGCGTGTGGTGCAAAACCCGCCCGGAGACACCGTCGAGAACATATCGATTGTACCGGTGGTTGTCGCAGGACTCCGCCACGTGGTACGGGAAATAGATGATGGAGAAGACGGGGTCAAACAGTTCCGTTTTGTTGATGCCGACCGTGTTAAAGCCGGCTTCCCCGGCCGCGGCAAACTTCGAAGCCACGTTCACCAGGGCATCATCGGAGGACCGGGCCACCGGGAGAGAGTCAAAAGACTCCTCGATCTCCTCGTCGGCATAGGGGAACATCTTGATGTACTCGGCGCGCAAACCGATAGACACCGGAACTCCGTCCAGCCTGGCCCCGGCGGCAACCGTCACGTTGAACGGAGCGATGCCGATATCGCTTAACTGCTGCTCCACGTACTGGCCGTCGCTGTATTCCGTAGCCTCACGAACCTCGCGCCGTTCGAGCCGGTTGCGCACCCGAACCTGTACTCCGTCGATTTTCCAGTACGGGTAGTAAAGGTTCTTGACCTGCAGACCCGAGCCGGTCAAAGGCAGATGTCGCTCCTTGAGAAAACGGTCGATGTGAAACCGGATCTCGCTCTGGGAGAGCTTTCCCTTGACCAAAAAGGCTGCCGGAACATCCGGCATAACCACACGAAGACAGGAACCACAGTGGGGGCAGCTCAGGACGAAGAAATTCTCCTGAAGTTCCAGTTCTCCCCCGCAACCGGGGCAGCCGACCCCGATTGAAAAACCGCCCTTATCCGTCGTCGCCGTCATCCTCGACTACCCCCCTGCCGCATTCGCCGCAGAATTTGGATCCCGGTATAAGTTCCGCCGAGCAGTGAGGGCAGGTCGGCTTGCTGTCAAGCCTGAAACCGCAGTCGAAGCAGAACTTGGCCTCGGTCGGCAACTGCTGCCGGCAGGCGGGGCAGAGGTTCTGCGCAACCATGGCGTGCCCGCACCGGTAGCAGAAACGCGACTGTTCCGGGGTGTCGGTATGGCACTTCGGACAGGTGACCGTCGGCACCGGCTCCCGGCTCAGTTCGCTCTGTTCGGGTGCAAAGACCTTTGACATCATGGCTGGGATCATCAGGCCGACGCCCGCCGCCATCCCCATACCGGAGCCTGTCGCTCCCGGCCCCCCCGGTATGCCCAGGCCCTTGGCCATTTCGAACTTGAGAAACTTGTCCAGATCGCCCACCGCCTCCAGGCCGGAGCGCTGGTCGATCATCTTGCCGACCTCGTCCGGCGGGGTGATCGATGAAATGTAGAAGTCAACCAGCTCCAGGCCGTATTTCTCGAACTCGTTGCTGACAATCCCCTTGAACTGCTCGGCGAGTTCCGTGTAAACGGCCGGCAGGTCAAGTATCGTATCGAGCTTCTCCCCCAGCAGATCGTTGAGACGGGCGACAATTACATCCCTGAGATAGTCCTGGATCTCGGTCGTCGTATACTTTGCCTGCCGCCCGACAATGGAATTAAGAAACAGCGCCGGCTCGGTTATGCGCATCGTGAAGGCGCCGAACCCGCGAAGACGGATCAGGCCGAGTTTGCTGTCCTTGAACGTCACCGGGTGTCGTGTCCCCCATTTCAGACTGGTGAACACCCGCAGGTTGATAAAATACACCTCGGCCCTGAACGGCGAGTTGAACCCGAGCGGGAAGGCCAGAAGGCGGGTCAGGATCGGAATGTTCAAGGTCGAAAGGGTGTGCCGACCCGTCGTGAACTGATCGGCGGCATGGCCGTTCTTGAAGAAGATGGCCATCTGGCTGTCCCGGACAATCAACTGGGCTCCGAGCTTGAAGTCCGCCGATCCCTCCTGCGGAATCCGGTAGATCATCTCATCGCCGGTGGGGTCAAGCCATTCGATTACCTCAATGAATACGGACATGGTTGCTCCTGTTTCTCCGCTGGATACTTTCGTGTAGTAACGTTTTCGACAGGTTCTGAGGATTCCTTGAACCTCAGGACAGGAAGACAACCGAAGGCAGAAGAAAGCCCGACCCCGACTTTACAGCTTGATGCCCCACGTAAGCTGAAAACGGTCGGTGTCGTAGTCGGAGAGTTGCCAGGTGAAATACAGCGCCATGTTCAAGGGCATGAGAAACGGCGTCAGGTTGGCCAGGCCGAGCCCGGCTTCAGTGTACTCGGTCGGGGCCGTGTTGTACCAGCCGGCCTTAGGTCGGGCAATACGGTCATCCAGTTCGGTCCGGAAGACACCGCCGTGCAGCGACAGTGTGAAGGGAATATGCGTAAGCAGAGGCAGTCCGCTCCGGGCAAACGGAAGGTCGCCGAAATCGTGGTTGACGAACGCCGCCAGTGCCCGCGTACCGACGAAATTGCTCTCATGCAGAGTGTTGAATCCCGGAATTTCAAAGAGGATGCCGCTGGCGTGACCTACCGTATGGAACCGCTGAGGCGGCAGTGACCGTTCCGACCAGCCTCCGTATACGTACAGCGACGAAACGCCCAATGAAAACAGGCGCTGTCTCCTGAACAGCGACACGTGATACCGGGTGAAATCAAAGTCATTGTCAATGAAATCCGGCGAGGCGTGCTCGGCGCCGGCGTCAAGGATCGTGTATTGGGGGTTGGAGATGGAGGTTTCCTCTCCCTTGATCTTGAACCGCCTGCGGGAGTCGTATGTAAAACCAACCGTGACCGTGCGGTACTTGCCTTCCGCTACGGCGAGATTGGCACGGGCATCCATGTCACGCCTGAAGAGGCTGTAGTCTGTGTGCACGGGCGTCGACCAGTGATTGCAGTCGGCATAGCCCAGCCGCAGCCGGGTGAAATTCAACGGCCTGAAGGAGGCAGACAGGCGGAATCCTCGTTCCAGGTAAAAGTCGCGCGAGTCCACCTTGTAAAGAAGCGCCAGCAGCGACCTGTTGTAGCCGTCGCTGGACATGGCCGACTCACGCGCAATTACCTCGTCGTGGTAGTCTCCCCCTACGGACAGGTGCCAGCGGTCGAATTGGTACGTGACACCGTAATGGTGCTGCCAGTACTCGCCATCGAAGGCGTAGCCGGACTTTATCCGGAACCGTGCCCGCGGGACGAGCCGGCGCAGCGTAAGGCCGGCCCCGACGTACGGCCCTTCCACGCGGTTGAAATGAAAAATGTCGTCCTGGCCTGCCACGAGCAGAAAACTGAGCCCGAGGCCGACGCGGGCCAGGCGCTGCCCGAAAGACCTGGGTGCGTTCTCGACGGAGTCAATGCGCTGTAGCGCCAGTATCTCCTGCTCCGTCAGCGGTATGGTCTGCCGGGCGTTCCACGCCGCGGTATCGACGTTGTCCGCGTTCTCGGCCACCTCGAGAAAGTACTCGTCGAACGTTCGCTTCGGTATTCCCTGGTCGAACCGGAAGTCGTACAGGGAGGCGCTGTGCAGGAACGACAGGCGCGACGGGATTCCCGGCAGGGGGGCGTTTATGTCAACGTCGGCGCTCAACCTGATTTCTACCGGCATCCAGCAGTCGTTTTCAAACCTGGCGTAGGTCTGAGAATAGCGGGGATTGACCAGAAACGGGAATTTCGTCCCCTTGCTGAAACCCAGATCGGCCATGACCAGATCGTACGTGGAATCGACGATGTGAATCACGCCCGTAAACAGCGCTTCCGACGAATCCTTCGGCTCCAGTTCCAGCCGGTACACCGGCCTTCCGTCCACCGTGATCGTGTCGATCAGGTAGAAGTCGTAGTGATCGAGGGCGTCATTGGCCGTCGGTGAAACCAGGAGGTAGTCGCCTATTTCGATACGGTCCCGGTTGAAGTTCAGCATCCCCCCGACGGCAATGAGGATGTTTCCCGACTGAAGGTTGGCCGACTGCTTTCGCGCCGTGATGATTTCCTTGTATTTATCCGGTTGCTCCCAATACCCGGTGGTCTGCGACTCCGCGAGAAGGAAAATCTCGCTGGAATCCTGCCGTGATTCGTCGTTCAGCACGAACTTCGTGTACGCGTGAAACCGGTAGTCGTGGATCTTATCCAGCATGCTTTTCTTGCGCCGAATCGCCTCCACGATAATCTGCTGGGCCGGATCATAGGCGCGCGTGTACACGCGCATTGTACCGATGTCGGTAACGGACGGACGCATGGCCACGTCGCGGACTGTCGCAGTGTCTTCAAGGTTGACCACTACCGGTTCCGAGTAGTAGCTGATGTGAGTGAATTTAAGCTCGTAGGACCCGGGAGCCAGAACGAGACGGTACTGCCCGTTGTCGTTGGTAAGCGTCGAGAAACCGGTGCCCTGCACGCGCACGGTGACCCGCGCCAGCGGCTCACCGGTGTCAGAGTCCGTGACCGCGCCCCGCACAATCCCGGCCCCGGCAGCACGCACGGTACCGCACCAGCCGCAGATGACGCCGAAAATCAGCACCATCAGAAGAAGAATTATCAGCGAGATAAGCAGGCTCTTCAGCACAGGTCGCACCCTCCAACGCCGTGCTGATACAACATCAAACGCCGTGCCAACCGGCAGAGCCGCCGCCGGACAGCGGGTAATCGACCGCCTGCAATGATTACTGTGGGCTGCAAACACACGCATGACAGTTTCTCGTTCACTACCGGCACGATCCGAATGCGATCAGCGCCGGCCTCTCCATATATATGCAGACGGCCGTGTTACGGAAAGAAACTTGTGACAGTAAAACCGGCGGGGGCCTGCATGATACTGACGCCAGCTGCCGGGCCGGGGACCGGTAACGAATCTGCTTAGTCATGCCACGCCGGCGACGGACCATCGGCCCGGTGCGAAGAAGCCCAATCTCATGTGCCGCCCGCCCGTCCCTGACCCCGCCCAACAAATCCGCCCGGACCAAAAGAGAGTCTTCAGTGCGTTTGAGGCCTGACGTTTTTGCACAGGCGCTGTGGACAATTTGTTGATAGCTTGGTCGGGTCTGCCTAACTCTTTATTTTGCAGGCAATTAACTTGTGGAAAAAAATATACGTCATATCAGATAGCCCGGCGCATCAAGTCCCTGTCACGTAATTATATTATTTCGAGCCACTTACGAACGTTAAGTTTTTATCTGAGGGGTTGTGTCAAAAAACGAAAGGTCAGGCCAAATCTCGGCGCCCGGATACTTACTTGATAGTCAAGAGAGTACAGGATTCTGATGAAAAACCACAATTTTTTGTAGTTGTGTTTATCGCTACCACTATATGTTGTGGTCCTTGCTGACAGGAAAACCACGCCTGACAGGTTAGGATGTCCCAACAACTGTGAAAGAGAGCTTGATCGGAAGGAGATCTTCGGGCTTGGAGCAAGACCGGAAACTTCGCCATCTCTGACGCCGAGAGGGTCTACTCGCCGGTAGCGGACACACCGTTTTAGACCGCGAAGGTGACAACACAGGATGCGGTCTCCTGATGGTTGGTGCAGGGGACTCAGTTACAGGAGGTAACGCTTGAAGATACGCCGGCATTTCACCCGGGAAGGAGAGTCGCCGTATGCCCGAATCAACTTCGCCCGGCGATCGTCAGAAATAAAGAACCCCGACGGTTCGACCGTTTTCAAACTCGATAATATAGAAGTCCCTGAGCGCTGGTCGCAGGTCGCGACCGACATCCTGGCCCAAAAGTACTTCCGGAAGCGCGGTGTCCCGCAGTACGACGAACACGGCCGGGCCGTAGTCAACGAAGACGGCGAACCGGTGACCGGCGGTGAAGGGGACGCCCGGCAGGTTTTTCACCGCCTGGCCGGCTGCTGGCGGAACTGGGCTGAGCGGTTCAACTACTTTGACAGTGAATCGGACGCCCGGACGTTCTACGATGAGATTTGCTACATGCTGGCCGACCAGGTAGCGGCACCCAATTCCCCCCAGTGGTTCAACACCGGTCTGTACGAGGCATACGGTATCACCGGCTCTCCGCAGGGACACTACTATGTCGACCCGACCAGCCACGTCCTGACCGTGGCCGCCAACGCCTACGAGCGGCCGCAGCCGCACGCCTGCTTTATCCAGTCGGTCAACGATGATCTCGTCAACACCGGCGGTATAATGGATTTATGGGTTCGGGAAGCCCGCCTGTTCAAGTACGGCTCCGGCACCGGGACCAACTTTTCCCCCCTGCGCGGTGTCGGTGAGCGGCTGTCCGGCGGGGGCAAATCCTCCGGGCTCATGTCGTTTCTGCGGATCGGCGACCGCGCCGCCGGAGCCATCAAGTCAGGCGGGACGACCCGCCGCGCCGCCAAGATGGTCTGCCTTGATCTCGACCATCCGGATATCGAGGACTTCATCAGCTGGAAAGTCGTCGAAGAGCAGAAAGTCGCCGCCCTGGTGGCCGGCTCAAAGGTCATTCGACGCCAGCTTCAGGAAATTTTTGCGGCCGCATTCGGCAGCGACGGTAACGGCGGCAGCACGGTCCAGACCGACCCCAAGAAAAATCCGGAGCTCAAGGAGGCGCTTCGCATCGCCCGGCATTACGCCGTACCACCGGCGTATATCAACAAGATTCTCGAACTGGCCTCTCAGGGAGTGACCGAAATCGAGTTCACCGCACTGGACACCAACTGGGACAGTGAAGCGTACCTGACCGTCTCGGGACAGAACTCCAACAACTCGGTCCGGATACCCAACGAGTTCTTCCAGAAACTCCAGGCGTCGGAGGACTGGGCGCTCCGGCAGCGCACCGACGGGTCCGTCAAGCGGACCATTCCGGCTGCCCGTCTCTGGGAAAAAATATGTTATTCCGCCTGGTCCTGCGCCGACCCGGGGGTTCAGTTCGACACGACGATCAACGAGTGGCATACCTGCCCGGAGGACGGCCGCATCAATGCCTCGAACCCGTGCTCCGAGTATATGTTCCTTGACGACACGGCCTGCAACCTGGCCTCGATCAACCTCGCGAAGTTTCTCGACGACGAGGGACGGTTCGACCTTGATGCCTACCTGCACGCTATTCGTATCTGGACGATCGTGCTCGAGGTTTCGGTGCTCATGGCCTCGTTCCCATCGAAGGCGACCGCTCAGAAGAGTTTCGAATTCCGAACCCTTGGCCTGGGCTATGCCAATCTCGGCACCGTGCTCATGCGCATGGGTATCCCTTACGATTCGCCCCGAGGATACGCCTGGTGCGCGGCTCTCACGGCCATCCTGACCGGCCAGGCTTACGTCACGTCGGCCGAAATGGCCAAGGAACTCGGACCGTTCCCGGGCTTCTACCGTAACCGCGAGCACATGCTCCGCGTCGTGCGCAACCATCGCCGCGCCGCCTACAACGCCGAGAAGACCGAGTACGAAGGGCTGACCGTAAAGCCCAACGGCATCAACCCGGCCTACCTGCCCGAAGAAGTCGTTCAGACGGCTCGCGCCGCTTGGGATAAGGCGCTCGAGATGGGGGACGTATATGGTTTTCGCAACGCGCAGACGACGGTAATCGCCCCCACCGGCACCATCGGCCTGCTGATGGACTGCGACACCACCGGCATAGAGCCGGACTTCGCCCTCGTCAAGTTCAAGAGGCTGGCCGGCGGCGGGTACTTCAAAATCATCAACCAGTCGGTGCCCATCGCCCTGCAGAGACTCGGGTACTCCGAGGACGAGATCAAGGACATATCCGTTTTTGCGACCGGTTACAAGACGCTCAAAGGCGCCCCGTATATCAATCACGAGTCGCTCAAAGCCAAGGGGTTCGGCGAGGCGGAATTGCAGAGCCTTGAAGAATGCCTGGCCGACGTCTTCGACATCACCTTCGCCTTTAACAAGTACACCCTGGGCGAGGAGTTCCTGCTCGATACCATCGGGCTGGACCGGCCAACCATCGATTCTGTCAACTTCAACCTGCTGCAGACGCTGGGCTTCACACGGGAACAGATCGAGGCAGCCAACGAATTCTGTTGCGGGACCATGACCCTCGAGGGCGCCCCGCACCTGAAAGAGAAACACCAGCCCATATTCGACTGCGCCAGCAAATGCGGACGGCACGGCCGACGGTTTATCAGCTACGAGGCCCACATCCGCATGATGGCGGCCGCTCAGCCGTTCGTCTCCGGGGCCATCTCCAAGACGATCAATATGCCCGGGCAGGCCACGATCGACGACGTCAAGAAGGCCTACCGCCTCGCCTGGGAGTCCATGAACAAGGCGGTGGCTATCTACCGGAACGGCTCCAAGCTCAGCCAGCCGCTCAGTGCGGCGCTCTTTGATGAAGACACTGACGGTGAGCAGGAGCTGACGGTGGACAGCGTGGCCCGAAAGATGACCGAACGTCTCGTCTACCGCTACATCGCCAAGCGGCGCAAGCTGCCGAACCGGCGAGGAGGATACACGCAGAAGGCGGTTGTCGGAAACCACAAGATCTACCTCAGGACGGGCGAGTATTCCGACGGCACCCTGGGCGAGATCTTTCTTGACATGCACCGCGAGGGGGCGGCTTTCCGTTCCCTCATGAACTGTTTCGCGATAGCCGTTTCCCTGGGCTTGCAGCACGGCGTTCCCCTGGAGGAGTTCGTCGAGGCTTTCCTCTTCAGCCGCTTCGAACCCAACGGCATAGTCAAGGGGAACAAATCGATTCGCATGGCCACTTCGATCATTGACTATATCTTCAGGGAACTCGCCATTACCTACCTCGAACGTAACGACCTGGCTCACATCTCGGAGGAGGACCTCCGGATGGATGCCCTGGGGACACCGGCGGAGGAATCAACGGAATGGGAGGCCGAGGAGCCGGCCACGCCGCAGATCACGGGCCAACTCACTACGGCCAGCCGCAACCAGGATGACATACGCACGCGGCACCTGCGATTCAACCCCAACGGTGACGGCAACGGCGATGCTAAAGGAGGCAACGGCAGTGGTAAGCAGATGGAGAATCACGCTCCAGCAGAAGAATCTCCAGAACCGGAGGCGGTGCTTGAATATGTCGGTACAGCAACCGACGGCGCGGCCGAGAGGGGAGAGCACCTCATCCGGCGAGAAATCACCCTCGCTCGACTCCGAGGCTACGAAGGAGACATGTGCCAGGAATGCGGATCCTTTACCATGATCCGCAACGGCACCTGCCTGAAATGCGACACCTGCGGGGCAACGTCAGGCTGTAGCTGAGTCTCTTTCTCATCCATCGGGTAGCCGGCGGCGCCGATCTGCCGGTTCGGCACCGCCGGCCAGCCCGGGATATCGGGCCGGCCGGGCAAAGCCGCGAGGGGTTTCACAAACCCCGGCAAAAGCCCAAAAATCTTAATTTTTCCCTTGACAAGCCGGGGGAATATGTTATGTTTGACGTGCAATCGGAAAGTGTTACTCTTTCTGTGGATTACCTAATATCGTCCGCCCAGGTAGGACTGACCACCTGCCTGGGTTTTTTATTGTCCCTAATTAATTCTCACGTAAGCGATTAGACCTCCGCACCACAGGCTCCGACCGGATCGGCCCGGCCTTCGCCCGGCAGGCCGACCGGCACACAGCCTCGTGTGATCTTCCGGGATGCCACCGCCTTGCGCCGCCCTCCCCTCGCCAAAATCCAGTTTTCTTCTTCCGGTGCGGAAAAAACCGCCCGGCCCTGCGGACCGCGACTGCCCGAACTTGTCAGCGCTTCGGGTTTTCCCGATTGACTGGTCGCGGCGGATGGCCTACCTTGCCGCATCATGAACATGCCGAATCTTTTGACCCTGCTTCGCATTGCCCTGGCACCGGTGTTCATGTTCTTCTTCATCGTGGACAACTTCTACATGAAGCTTGTGGGGCTGGCTCTCTTTGTCCTGGCGGCGCTCACCGACATGGCCGACGGGTACTATGCGCGCAAGTATGGAATTGTCACCGGGTTCGGAAAATTCATGGATCCGCTGGCCGACAAGATCCTGGTCTCGTCCGCTCTTATCACGTTTATCGCCATGAAGTTCGTGTCGGCCGTGCCGGTCATTCTGATCGTCGGCCGCGAGTTTGCGATCACCGGCCTGAGGCTGCTGGCCGCCTACAAGGGTGTAGTCATCCCGCCGAGCTGGGGGGCCAAGCTCAAAACCTTCGTGCAGATGACGGTCGTCGGCATCGTGATCGGCTACATCACCCTGCTGGCCCTGCTTACGCAACTGGAGAGCCCGGCGTTGGGCCTGCTTGAATTCGACTATTACTTCTACTTCAACCTGGGACTGTGGGTCACGGCGGCCATCACCGTCTGGTCCGGGGTGGATTACATCGTGAAATACTTCTACATGATAAAATCAGTCCTGAAGTAGCGGCGGCGATGAGAGACACGCTCGTCAAATGCCTCGCTACCGGCCTGTATTCGGGGTACCTCAGGCCGTTTCCCGGCACCTGGGGGACAATCCCCGCCTGGGTGATTGCCTGCCTGCTTATAGGAAACCACGGCGCGATCCTTCTGCTTGTGACCATCGCGGCGATCGTTCTCTCGGTGTGGGTATCGGGGCTGGCTGAAGTGCTGTACGGCCACGACTCGCGGCGGATTGTCATCGACGAATGGGCGGGTATGTTCACGGCCCTGCTGTTCGTCCCGCATTCGCTGACCGCCTGCGTGCTGGCATTCCTTGCTTTTCGATTCTTCGACGTCGTCAAGCTGCCTCCGGTCGGTTCCCTGGAGAGGCTCCCTCGTGGCTGGGGAGTCACCATGGACGATGTCGCCGCCGGACTTTACGCCAATATAACCGTGCGGCTGATTCTGTTTGTGGCCGAGCGCGTTTTTCACTACCCTGTTACAGGCAACTAGTCCGGAGCCTCCGTGGACGTTGAGATAATCACCATAGGCGACGAGTTGATGACCGGCCACACGGTCGACGACAACGGGGCCCAAATCGCCGCCCGGCTGACCACCATCGGACTGAACGTAAAGTACCACAGCTCCGTCGGTGATTCCCTCGACGCCATGGAGGAGGCCCTCCGGCTGGCCCTCAAGCGTGCCCGGATTGTCATTACCACCGGCGGGCTCGGGCCGACCGATGATGACCTGACCCGACGGGCCCTGGTCAGAGTATTCAAGCGCAACCTCGTTTTCCACGAGGACGTTCTGGCTGACATAAAAGAACGCTGGGCCAGGCGCGGTATCGAGATGCCCGCCATCAACCAGAATCAGGCGTTACTGCCCCAGGGGGCCAGGTTCTTCCCGAACAAGATTGGATCGGCGGTCGGCATCTGCATTAGCGAGCAGGACCGCATCTGCATCAGTCTGCCGGGCGTACCGGTGGAGATGCGGCAGATTCTCGTCGACCACGTTGTGCCCTACTTGAAAGGCCTCAAGGGCATCGGCGCTATCACGGTCATCAAGCTGCGCACCACGGGCGTTGTGGAGTCCCGGCTGGCGGAGATGATCGGCGTTGAGTTGAAACTCGAAGCCGGCGTCAGGCTGGCCTACCTGCCGTCGTACAGCGGGGTCGATTTGCGCATCATTGCCCGGGGGCAAAGCGGTGCCGAGGCCGCAGAAAAGGCCGAAGGACTCGCCCGGCGCCTCGAGAAGGTTTGTGGACGGTACATCTACGGTCGGGATGATGACCGTCTTGAAGCCGTAGTCGGCTACCTGCTCAGGGATAACGACAAGACTCTCAGTGCCGCCGAGTCCTGCACCGGTGGTCTGCTCGGTCAGCTGGTCACTTCCGTGCCCGGATCCTCGGCGTATTTCGTCGGCAGCCTTGTCGCGTACGCCAACGAAGTAAAAGCGGAGCAACTCGGTGTCGAACCGGCCGTTCTCGAGGAGCATGGGGCGGTCTCGGAAGAATGCGCCAAAGCTATGGCGGCCGGCGCACGCAAGCTCTTCCGAACCGACTATGCGCTCTCAATAACCGGGATTGCGGGACCTGAAGGCGGCACTGACGACAAACCCGTCGGCACCGTCTACGTGGGGCTGGCCTCTGCCCATACCAACCAGGCGCGCCTGTTCCGGCTGGGCGTGGATCGACAGGTCAATCGCGCCCGTGCCAGCTACGCCGCGCTGGAAATGCTTCGCCGGGAGATACTCGACATCTCATGATGCGTCTGTTCATAGCGCTGCCGTTGACCCGGCCCGTCGAAGAGCAGCTGGGCAGGATTATATCTCTGTGCAGGCAGACGGGCGGGCCGGTAAAATGGGTAGTCCCGCACAACGTCCATGTCACCGCGCGGTTTCTCGGCGATACCGAGCAAGCGCGTGTGCCCTCCCTGAAAACAGTCATCGACGAGGTGTCCGCTCAGTTTCGGACCATCGCGTCCGCCATCGACCGTCTCGGCGGATTCCCCAACCTGAACCGGCCGCGCGTCATCTGGGCTGGTCTGGGCGAAAACACCGAGACCATGGCGAACCTGGCCAGGCAGATCGAACTCAGAGTGCGCAAACTTCGTTTCGAACCGGAAAAGAAATCCTTCAGGGCGCACCTGACACTCGGGCGGGTTCGCAGTTCCCGGGGAATCGAGGAACTCACCGCTTTTCTGCAGTCGTATAAGTTCGAGGCCATCCCGATTCAACTCGACCGGATATGCCTGTTCAAATCGACCCTGACTCCGACCGGCCCCATCTACGAGCGACTGCACGAGGCACTGCTGCAACCCTGACGCTGCGACTCGGAATCCGCGCGACAAAATCGGAATCGACACCGCACGACCCGGCTCCGGTGCACGTAAAACTTTCCGACGTCCGAGAGCAGGCAAGAAAAAAGCGGCTCGGGTGAGCCGCTTTTTCGGTTGACATGCATCGAAAGAAAAGTCACTTCCTCAAACGCCGGACAACCCCCGCCCCGGCCAATCCGAGACCGAGAAGAAGCAGGGTGGCCGGCTCGGGAACCGCCGTCTCAGCATCATGTGAAAAAGGTGCAAACTTGAACTGGCCGTCTATGTCGGCAAAGTAACCGTAGGCATCAAAATGGACGTACTCGTAGGTAGTGCTCACGGTAAACCGGAAGATATTTCCAAAAGCGTTCGAGCCGCCACCGTCGCCGGTATAATCCATGACCGTCTCGTAAGGTGAACCGGTCACGGCGGCAACATTATGCTCGGCATACCAGGAGGGATAGATACCGTGCGCCGGCATTGACCCGTCACCCGGCGGGGGCGTGCCGTACATGTAATCCGCCATCCCGAAAGTAGTGGTAATGGCCGAGGCGTCAGTGATCGACAACGCTCCACCCACGGGATTGCCACCGGCGCCAAGCGATGCCACCAGCGTCAGGTCATAGAGCTGCCCCTTGTCAAGATTACTGGCAACCACCCAGAGTTCGAATTCGTGCGCCGGGGTAGTCCAGGTCTCGGTACCCATGTCATAGGTGGCTCCGGGGATATAAAGCTGAATCCGAGGCACCGCCAGAACCGACGGCGCGACCATCAGGCCGGTTGCAAGTATCAGGAGTAATCTCTTCACAGGGGACCTCTCGTTGCTGTCATTCATAGTTGTCGTGATGCACATATATTGTTATCCGCAGGTAACCGCTGCAATAATCATGCCGACAGATAACGAAAGGCCGACGATTGAAGCCCCAAGATAACTCGTTTGTTGCCAAAGGGATACGTGATCGCCTGCAAAGCTCGCCGTAGCTCCGCAGAGGGTCCGGCGACTGAGGATGCAAGGCTGTTCGTAATTGTTACAAAATAGACCATTATTATGCACAATCATTCACCATGACCGACCGGGCCGATGTGTGTGCCGTGCGAACGGTTCTGCCGTGAATCGCCGGGGGTACGGGACCGGGGATGACCGCCACACGGTGACACCCCCTGTCAGGGGCCGAAATTACTTTAATTTCAACCGGAATGTGATATATTTCATGATCAAACATCTATAGTATACCGGCTATGACGAACAGGAAAATCAGGATACAGAAAGGCAAAGCTGACATGGCAAGCTCTACCTCTGCCGTTACAGACCGAAGAAAAGCTCTCGAAGCCGCATTGACCCAGATTGAACGCTCGTTCGGCAAAGGCTCGATCATGCGGCTCGGCAACGGCCAGGTGCTGGAGGTTGAGACCATCCCGACCGGCTCGCTCGGCCTTGATTACGCACTCGGCGTGGGCGGAATACCGCGCGGCCGGGTGACCGAGGTATTCGGCCCGGAAGCATCCGGAAAGACCACTCTCACCCTGCATATTATAGCCGAGGCCCAGAAACTCGGCGGCACCGCAGCCTTCATCGACGCCGAGCATGCGTTTGATGCCACGTACGCCGGGGCGCTGGGCGTTGACATCGAGAACCTGCTGATCTCCCAGCCGGACAACGGCGAACAGGCGCTGGACATAGTCGAGGCGCTGGTTCGTTCGTCAGCCGTGGATATCATCGCCGTCGACTCCGTGGCGGCCCTGACACCGCGTTCGGAAATCGAGGGCGAGATGGGTGATGCGCACATGGGACTGCAGGCCCGGCTGATGTCGCAGGCCCTGCGCAAACTCACGGCCATTACGGCCAAGTCACATACCGCCATCGTGTTCATCAATCAGATTCGGATGAAGATCGGAGTCATGTTCGGCAATCCGGAGACCACCACCGGCGGCAATGCGCTGAAGTTCTACTCGACTGTCCGCCTGGATATCCGCAGAATCGCCTCTATCAAGGATGGTCAGGAAATGATCGGCAGCCGCACGCGGGTGCGGGTCGTGAAAAACAAGGTGGCCCCGCCCTTCAAGGAAGCCGAGTTCGACATCATTTACGGCAAGGGAATTTCATCGGGAGCGGAGTTGCTCGATCTGGCCGCGCAGCATGAAATAGTCGAAAAATCCGGCTCCTGGTTCAGCTATGGTTCCAACCGCCTCGGCCAGGGACGTGACGCCGCCAGACGGTTCCTGCAGGAAAACACCGAGATCTACAGTGAGATTCTGGGCAAAGTAAAGACTGAGTTGGGCATGGCCCGCGAAAAGTCGGACGCCGTGCCTGCGGCTGAGAAGTAACCGGCCGGTACCGGGCACCGGCACGCCTGCCGGCGACGCCGCCACGGTCAGGCTGATCACACGCGCCGCGCACCTTTGGACGAGCCGCGCTGGCGAAAAAACAGCTTTGAGAGTCCCTGACGGTGCCCGGCGATCAACTCATAGACCAGGCCGGCGATCCGGCGCAGGCCGGGTGCCGTGAGCAACCGCTCGACCCATCGTCTTCCGGGTAGCAGCAGAGCCAGCTTGGCGGCCGCGTCGATTCCCGTCACCGTCGAGCCGTCGATTGAAACCAGGTGTATTTCCCTTTCCAACTCCGGCCGCGGGGGCAAGGACATGCCGGCGGGGAGCCTGGGGGCAGAGAGCGGCACGAGCTTTACAGCACCGGCGTCGTCGAGCGCCCCGAGTTGCCGGGCGGCTGACCGGCAGATCGGGCAGGAGTCATCGTAGATCAGATAATACCGGTCCATTTAGTGTGTATAACGCTTTTGGAGGCCGGTCGGTTCGCGATTGCACCTCCCGACCGGGAAACGTCCGGCAAGCCGGGCCGCTGCATTCTGTGGCCAGGACGTGGAAAAACCCGCCGATCAGACGTGTCCGGGACCATGAGCCGGCGAAAATCCTTGTGGAATTCGCGAGCAGTGGTTATTCTGAGATCATGGGGAGGGAAACTGGCCAAGAATGATCGGCTTTGCCCGCACCGCCTTTGATTAAACGTTATCTATTTCGTTGATGTTTATGTGCTTAGAGGGAACTTAGTCGGTGACCGACTTGTTTTACTCAATAGTGGTCTCTGGTCAAGCTGAGCCGCCGGAAACAAGCAGGGAGTCCACGCATGCCCGGTAGCACAGCGACGCAGTTGGCCCAGCGGAAGGTGTTCGAGAACGAGGCGCTGCCTCACATGGACGCCCTTTACCGCACTGGGTTGCGCATGACCAGGAACCAGAGTGACGCCGAAGACCTGGTGCAGGAAACCATCGTCAAGGCGTACCGAAACTGGGACAAGTTTGAGCCAGGGTCGAACTGCCGGGCATGGTTGTTTAAGATCATGACCAATATCTTCATCAATGACTACCGGTCGAAATCACGAGCGCCGGTCTCGGTGGATGTGGATGATATCGATGACAATTACCTTTACGGCCAGCTGGCCCAGCTTGGACCCGATAAGAACCCGGAGCAGGAGCTTTTTGCCAAAGTCTTCGATGATGACGTCAAGAAAGCTATAGAAGAGCTGCCGGACGATTTCCGACTGGTGGTGGTTCTGTCCTTTCTTGAGGGCTTCTCGTACCAGGAGATCGCCAACATTGCTGATATCCAGATCGGCACCGTAAAATCGAGGCTACACCGGGGCCGGAAACTCCTGCAGAAGCAACTGTTTGATTATGCCGTCAAGAATGGGTACATCAAGGACACTGCGAGATGAACTGCCAGGAAGCCTTAGCACTGCTCTATGAAATAATTGATAAGGAAGCCTCTGAAATCGACGTCCGACGGGTGCAGGAGCACCTCAGGGAGTGCCATCACTGCACCGACATCTACCGGCTGGAAGAGTCCGTGCAGTCGCTTATCAACGAGAGACTCAAGTCGGACTACTCCCTAAGCAGGCTTACTGTTCTCAAGTCCAAAGTGCTCAGCCAGTTGGACGGCATCGACCGCGAGAGAGCAGTCCCCGCCCGCCATCAACCGCCGTTCATGCGGCTGTCGTGGGCCCTGGCCACGGCGGCGTCCCTGGTGCTGGTGATCGCCGCGTACATGTTCTTCTCCGGCGCTCGCCGTCATGAGGCCATGCTGATCCCGCTGGAGAAGGCTCACCGGAGCATTTTCAGCAACCCGAGCACCGATGTGGATTCCGTCGCCGTCACCCAGTCGGTGATGCGCGTGTACACTGATGTCAGCTACAGTGTCGACCGGGTGGTGAACGATTTCCACCTGACCGGTGGTCACACGGAGGACCTGATGGGATCCGAGGTGGCGCACCTGGTGTACCACAACGGCACGTGCTGCGTTTCAGTGTTCGTGGCCACCGCCGACTCGTTCGAGATTCCCGAGGAGCTCAAGGCCAACCCGAGAACCATCGGCGCTATCACCTTCTACGATCACAACTGCCGTGGCTGCCGCCTGGTGTACCATCAGGTTGGCAACGCCGTCATCATCACTGCGACCACTTCACGAGACGTCGAGCTTCTCGAATTCGTGCCCGGCTCTGCGGTCATATAGCGCATTTGCTGTTGCCCGGACTTCCCCGACCTGATACACTACCGGCATGAAGCGACGTGCCGGATTCTTCGCGGGTCTTATGCTGGCGCTCCTGCCCCTGCTGCCTCTGGACGCCCCCGCCGGACCGTACCTTGACAGCCTCAAAGCAAACATCTTCAACACCGGGCAGGTGCTGCTGTTCAACGATCGTTTTGAGGGCGTTCAGGCCCTGTATGACGGTTACATTGAAGTCTATCCCGACGACCCCGCCGGGTACTTGTTCAAGGCCGCGGCTCTGATGGGTGAAATGGCCGACCGGGAGGAGAACCTGTACCCGGAATCGTTCCGGTCGCTGATCGATTCGGTCGAGCGCAAGGTCGAACGCCAGATCGACACCTGTTCCGGCCGGACACAGGCCTGGTTCTGCCTCTTCAGGGGACATGCCAAAGCGTACCGATCCCTGTGGGAGGCACGATTCGGGTCGTTCATCACGGCCGTTAAGCTCGGTGTCGACGCCCGCGCCGATTACACGGAGGGCCTGAGAGCCGACAGTTCTCTTTACGATCTATACCTCGGCCTGGGATCGTACCACTACTGGAAATCCGCGCGGGCGGGATTGCTGGGCTTCCTGCGCCTGCTCAAGAACGAGAAGGTCCGGGGGATCAGCGAACTTCGTCTCGCGGCCGATTCCTCGCTGATCTCCCGCGAAGGCGCGCGCAGCGCCCTGGCCTGGGTGTGGCTGGACGCGAAGGAGTATGACTCCGTGATCGCGGCTGCCGGAGAGCTGGCCGCGAGTTATCCTGAAGGAAAGTCGTTTCTGTGGCCCCTGGCGTCGGCCTGGTTTCTCAGCGAGCGTTACGATCAGGCGTTGCAGGTGTATCGCACGTTGCGTCAGCGGCTGGCCGTCCTCCCCGGCAACTGCTACAACCTCATCGAGTGCGATTATCACATCTGCCGTTGCCTGGAGAAGTTGCGCCTCAAGGACGAAGCGCGCCAGGCGGCTCTGGCTGTAGGCGAGTATTACGATGACATCCCGCAGGACGTCCGCAGACGCCAGCGAAAAAAGATGGTTTACCTGCTTCGTCGGGCGCGTGACTGAAGAGTGACACCGGCTATGTCGGGCTGGCTGCGCCGGATCTGGCGGCCCGTTCCCGTTCATCGAGAAGCCGACATCCTTCCATGAGAATCGCCTCGTTGGACGAGTGATTGTTCTGTTCCGGCAGGTCGTCCGCGTCGACAGGCTCAACCGCCCAACTGCCGGTGCCCCATACAATCGCCTCGTAGACCGCCTCGGGACCCACCTTGTCGTTGCAGGCCGCGTGCACGATGTCGCCCCGGTTCAGGAATATCACCAGTTCCCGGTCCTCCGAGGAAACCGCCAGCCTGACCGTCTTCCTGCTCGGGCCCAGCGCCTGGAGAAGGTCAATCAGATTCATGTCCTCGAGCGATCCGCGCGTGCCGTGGTCCTGCAGTGTCAGCAGCGGCTGGGACGATGCCAGCTCCAGGCGACTCCCGATCTTCTTCATCTTGGCGATCAGGAGATCCAGATTGTCATCCATCGGGATGACATCCTCAATCCCCTTCTCAACCATGGACGTCAATTCCGTCGCGACGGGGTGATCCACCAACAGAAAGGTCGCCACCGAGTCGATGGCCACGCCCCGGGAGACGAGCACACCGACGAAATCCGAAACCAGCCACGTGCTGCCGTGTTTGATCAGGACCTGGATGTCGGGTCGGCTGCGCCCGTAAAGGTCCACAAACTCGTCAATCGACTGCACCACCACGGTCCGAAAGCCGTGCCGTCTGAGGCGCTGTTCAACCAGGACCATCGCCTCGCTGTCCTCATAGAGAATCATCACCTGGTTGAATCTCCGGGACTCCTGCACGGCGAGCATGTCCTCCTGCACCATGTTGAGAAACGCCTCAACGACCTCGGCCATGAAGAGCTTTCCGACCAGGTCGTGAAACGTCTGTTTTATCCGGTCAAATCTGTCCAGCGAGACCTTCTCGTTGTATGGAATGCCCTCGCAGAAGATGTCGGCCACCGTCACGATATTGCCGCCGAGCGCCTCTATGGGCAGCCGCTTCGTGTACTTGCCTTCCAGGTCCTTGTACATGCACCGCAATATCCCGGTCACCAGAGGCGAGTAATTGAATGACTCGAGACTGCCGGCGGACAACGTTACCAGCGTTCGCTCGTAGTTCGGCTCGTCGGAGTTTCCATAGTAGTAGCGGGCCAGGTCGTGAAGATATGCCGCCGTTACGATGGCGAGACGGTCTCTGGCGGGAAGTTCGAGCCGACGGCACAGGCGATCGACGTACTGGCCCACGCGGCCGCTGTGGTTCGACCGCAGCTTCTCCCTCGAGGCCAGCAGGGTCGTCAGCAGGTCGAAATTCATCACCGTCAGGTCGGCCTGTTCGGAGGTCACTGTCTCGTCCAGCAACAGCTCGCCGGCCGATCCGTAATACCGGACGCGCGTGCTCGGGGAGATCTTTCTGACCCGATCGATCAGGTCCATGTAGTTACCCGACACGGAATCCCGAACAAAGACGGTGTGGAAACTGCGCCCCCCGATCATTCCGATGGCTTCATTTGCGGAATCCGAGATGGCGACGTCGAAGTTCTCCTGCTCCAGCCCTTTCCTGACGGGATCGTCCGCCTTGAGGTCGTCGGTCACGAGCAGCACGGCCCCTTTGGCCGAAGGCGACTTACGGCCGCCCGCTGGCGTCCCGGCTGCAACTTCGCTGTGGCCGGCACTGTCCGGAGTCGAGATACGCTGTGTCAGAAGCTGCTCGGGGGGGCTCGAATAGCAGCGTCCAATGGCCGCCTGAATGGACATCTCCGCCGCGACGTATAGTCTGACGGTTTTGCCGCGGGCGACAAATCCCAGTTCGTCGACGAGGTGCTCGTCGCCGGGGTTCTCGCACGCTATTTTCAACTCGTTCGTTTCAGGATTGTAGTCGAACGGAATGACGTTGCGCGCCCGAGCCACCCGCGAAGGTATGAACTTGAGCACCATATCCGGAATCTCGATTTCAGAGAGCCGCACACTGTCGCATCCAAATTGCCTCTCGAGGGCTTTGAGCAGTCCGGATTCGTCGACGTGTCCGAAGCGAAGCAGAAGAGAACCCAGCTTTCCGCCGTTCTGTTTCTGATGCTCCAGCGCCTCGGCTACCTGCTCCTGTGTGACCAGCCCCTCAGAGATAAGGATCTGGTCGAGTCGCATTGTTGTCGTATCGTTCTTCATGTGCTTCCCGTATCTCCCAAGCGCTGCTCAACTCTCGTCCGAGCCGTAGCCGCATGGATCCTCCGGCGAGAACCGGGCGGTCCGGCAACCGAACGCCCTGCCCACCGGGCAACTGCAGCGGCCCCCGACGAGCGGCCGACCGACCGGGTCCGACCGCAAACCTCCGGAATAAGCTGCTAATGTACTATTTTCGGAAGTATGGCGCGGATTTGTAGGGGTATGCAGCGGCATAGCCTGTACCTTATTTGCACAGGACAACGCCGAGGCGCACTTCAGGGTTGAAATCACCGGCCCGGCATGTTAGCTTTGTCCAATGGTTGACAAACGCCGTGAGATAGCTATAAAGCTTACCGCCGAAGTCAGTTGCGCTGGTTGAGCGTCCAAGCTCGGGCCGGGGTTCCTGGCCGAAGCGCTCAAAGACCTGCCGCAGGCCGATAACCCAAACCTGCTGATAGGGTTCAACAAGGCCGATGACGCCGGCGTGTTTATCATTGCCGAGAACCTGGCCCTGGTCCAGACCGTCGATTTCTTTCCGCCGATCGTCGACGACCCGTACTACTTCGGGCAGATCGCAGCCGCCAACGCGCTCTCGGACGTCTTCGCCATGGGCGGTCGACCGTTAACGGCGCTCAATATCATCGGCTTTCCCCTGGGATCAATGCCGACCAGCGTTTTTACGGAAATCCTGAAGGGAGGCAGCGAAAAAATCGAGGAGTCCGGCGCCGTGGTGGTGGGCGGCCATTCCATCAAGGACAGCGAACTGAAGTACGGGGTGGCGATCACCGGGCTGGTCGATCCGCGAAGGGTCGTCTCCAACGCCGGCGCCAGACCGGGCGACAAGCTGTTCCTGACCAAACCGCTCGGTACCGGTTTGATTACGACAGGTATCAAACGCAATGCTGTCGACGAAGAGCTTATCGAGACCGTCATTACGCAGATGGCGGCACTGAACAAAACCGCGGCTGATCTCATGCTGGCTCACGACGTGCACGCCGCGACCGATATCACGGGCTACGGCCTGCTCGGCCACGCTTACGAGATGGCCGCCGCTTCCGGAGTTACCATCCGCATCTTCGCGGAAAGCCTGCCTCTCCTGCCTCGAGTGCGGGAACTGGTGGAGCGGCAGATGATACCGGCCGGGGCGGGCGACAACCGAGAATACATGACGGGGAAGGCGCACGTGGCCGACTCGCTGGACAAGCGCCTTGCGGCGGTGCTTTTTGATCCCCAGACTTCCGGTGGTCTGTTCATCGCCATTCCCTCGGACCGCGCGGACGAATTCAGTCAGGCCCTGGCCAAAAACGGGTTGCCGGAAAAAGTCGTCGGTGCAGTCGAACCTCCGGGGGAATACCCCATAGTTGTCCGGTAGCGCGGTATCTTCGGGCAGCGCGCACCGCATTTTACCACTGACATCTCACCATGAGCAGATGGCGTTTCGAGCGGCGGCGCCCGTTGCCGTTTCGCGCTCGGGATATCGCGCCAGGTGCCGCTTTTCTCAAGCCGCGTGTAGTCTCTGCCGATAGCAGGGATAAAACCGTCGGACCGTTATGGTGCTCAAGGTAAAATCAGTCGGCGAATGGGCGTTTGTGCTGACGGCGTTGGTAATCGTAGCCGGATTCGCTTTCTGGCAGTCGGACCTGACGTCAGACCCGCCCATGTACTTTTCGGGGATCGGCCAGTCTCTTTCCACCGACCCCTACATGTACAGCCTGCACGCACGCAACAGGATTCTCTTCGGTGAGTTCGACCCGCTGAACGACCCGCGCTGGATCGTGTTTCAGAAATCGCTCGTGTCACTCGTTTCGTGCCTGTGGCTTCGGTTGACGGATGTTACGCTCAGGGAGGCCAACACGGTCGGCGTGCTGCTGAGCATAGCCGGGATGTTCCTGGTCCTGCTGGCGCTGGTGAAATATCACCGCCCGTGGGTGACGGCTGCCGTGGCCCTGTGTTACCTCATCAACGTGACGCTTCTGACCTACGGCCGGCTCCCCTACCTGGAAAACGGGCTGATTTTCTGGGCGGGCCTGGCCTTTCTCATCTGGACGCGGTGGGGCGACCGGATCTCCGGGGCTGCAGCCGCCGGGGCCGTGGCGGCTCTGGCTGCCGTCACGGGCAAGCTGTTTGGCGCCCTGCTGGTGCCGACGGTCGTTCTGTCAATCCTGGCCTTGCGACGCCCGGAACCATGGAAACACATAGCGGCGACGTTGATCGGGTTTATCGCCGCCGGTGCCGCCTCGATCCTTCTGCTTTACGGGGGACACGCTTCTCAAGCGGTGCAGTTCTTCACCCGCGAATCTTTCGGCCTGCACGGATTTCCTGACGGCCTGAAATCCCCCTGGGCGTTTGCCGAGCACCTGGTTTCGTTTGGTTTTGACAACCATCTGTACTATCTCAATCCGGACCTGCTGCTCTTTCTGGTGGCCGGTGGCCTCTTCTTCGTTTTCCGCGGAAAGGGCCGCAAATCCCGTATTGAGAACCTGCCGCCGACGATGGTGTACTCGCTTTTCTGGATTCTCTCGGGCTGGATCAGTTTGATGCCGCTGAACTATTCACCCCTGCGCTATAGTCTGTTTTTTGTGCCGGCCGTGATCGTATTCTGTTTTACGACCCTCGACTGGTCGATGCGTTCGCAGCCTTTAGGCGCCGCCGGATGGCGAAAAACAGGCGGCTGGCTGGCCGTCCTGCTCTTCTGGATGTTGACCTTCCATACGGTGATGAACGCCTGGTTCTTCAACGACGTCAGCGCTCCGCGCAGGCTGATCGTGTGGCTCTCGCTGGCGGCGGGCCTCGGCCTGGCCCTGGCCACGAGACAGGTCATCCGCAGCAGGCCGCGCCTTTTCAGCCGGGCTACAGTGATTATGCTCGCAACGCTTCTGGTCGGGACGTCTGCTCTGGTGAACGGTTTCAGGGTCCGCCGCAAGCACTTCCTCGATCATCACTTCTCGGTGGCTGAAGCCAATAGTGATATGGGCCAGATTCTGGGCCCCGGGGCCGTCGTGGCCGGGCCATACGCGCCGACACTGACATTTCAGACGGAGCACCAGTCGGTTATTCATTTCTTCGGGGCGACCCGGTCCGACAGCGGCCTGTTCGACAGCTTTCCGATCACTCACGTAGCTGCAGACTTGTCCAACTGGCGGGCCGCCGTGGTTGACTTCCCGGCTCTGGCCGGCCTGAAACCGGTGGCCTCTTACTGGATCCGGGATTATCTGGTCGAACTGTATAACGTCAGCAAAACGTTCCCCAACGTCAGGGCGAATGCGTACGCGGAGTCTCCCTATGAGCGAGCCGCCAACTACTTCCAGCGGGACCAGATCGACAGCGCCCTGGCGGCCTTGGATTCTGTACCGATGATGGTTAATTCCTCAAAGGCCGCCGGCATCCTGTACTCGCGGTTGATGCAGCGCAAACAGCAATACGATCACGTGCTGCAACTGCTGACCGAACTTGCCGAGCGCTTTCCCACCGACTTCAGCCTCCAACTCGAGTGCGGCCACTTCCTGCAGCGCCTGGCTCTGACCAGGCAGGACCGCCTGCTTTTGTACCGGGCCCAGAAATATTACGAACGGGCGACCATCCTCAATCCCTACAAGGCCGATTACGCCAACAGCCTCTATGCGCAGACTCTCGCCCGGATGTCCGGCTCGCCATCCGGCACCGGCAGGTGACAGCGCGGGCGGACCAGACCGCCCATCGCCTGCGGACGAATGCTTGTCGCAGTCCGGATCGATTTTCCTGACCGATTTTTCGACAAAATGAGACTGACGTGACACTTTCACGCCGCCTGATTCGTTCCATAGATAGAGATTCTTGTTGACGAGCCGATCTTGGCATTATAGTATAGGAAATAGGGAGGATACTATGGAGATTGGTCTGGTCTATTCACGGAAGGACCCGCGTCAGACCAAAACCAGAGATTTCGTACGTCAGTTTGTCCGGGAACGAGGAATACTCGCCCACATCGTAGAAACTGAGCAGGCAGTCAAGTCTCCCACCGTCATTATCGACGGCCACGCGCTCCGAGACAAGCGCAGTAAGCCCCGCGACGATTCATCCGTAATGTACCCCTCGCTCGACGATATCGCCCGTGCCCTCGAAGAACACATCTGGTGCCTGTAAGCGCTAAGAGAACTTGACGATTACTACGCGTCCGGCGGGCCTGATGCAGGCCGGCCGGGCCGGTTGCCGACTATCATCAACGAGTAAAGGGGCTCACGGCAAGAGCAGGCGTATGTCCGGCAGGTTTACGGCCGGGGGTCCGGGTCCTGCCCGTTGATTTTCTGCTCGAGAAAGCGGATAACTTCGGGGATCTTCATACGGACTTGCTCCATGGTATCGCGGTCACGCAGGGTCATGGTTTCATCTTGCAGGGTCTGGCCGTCGATGGTGACGCAGAAAGGACATCCGGCCTCGTCCATCCGGGCATACCGCCGCCCCACGGCGCCGGACTCATCGTAGAATACCTTGAACCGCTTCTTGAGCTCCTGGTAGACCGCGGTAGCGAATTCCGGCATACCCTCTTTCTTGACCAGCGGGAATACGGCCGCCTTGATGGGGGCTATTCGAGGCGAGAGCCGAAGGAATACCCGCTTCTCTCCCTTGATCTCCATTTCATCGTAACCGTCGACCAGGAGTGTCAGCAGGGTCCTATCGCACCCGGCGGAGGTCTCGATAATGTAGGGGATGAATTTCTGGTCGTAGCGCTCGTCGAAGTAGCGCAGGTCCTTGCCGGAAGCCTCCATGTGGCGGCTCAGGTCAAAATCCGTGCGGTTGTGGATGCCTTCCAGTTCCTGCCAGCCGAAGGGATACTCGTACTCGATATCGTATGCTTCCTTCGCGTAATGGGCCAGTTCCTTCTCCTCGTGGCAGTGCCACCGGAGCTTGCCGGGGTCGATGCCGAGTTCTTCGTACCAGCGCCAGCGCTCCTGTCTCCAGAAATCAAACCACTTCTTGTCCTCGCTCGGATGGACGAAGAACTGCATCTCCATCTGTTCGAACTCGCGGGTGCGGAAGATAAAATTACCGGGCGTGATCTCATTGCGGAAGGCCTTGCCCATCTGGGCGATGCCGAAGGGTATCTTCTGGCGCGAGGAGTTCTTGACGTTGAGGAAGTTGACGTAAATCCCCTGGGCGGTTTCAGGCCGGATGTAGATGGTAGCCGAATCATCCTCGAGCGGTCCCATGAAGGTTCTGAACATCAGGTTAAAACTGCGCGCCTCGGTCAACTCGCCGCCGCACTCGAGCGGGGTTTTTGACGGTTTCAGCAGGCAGTGGCTTTCGGACAGCTTGTCGGCTCGAAACCGGCCCTTGCACGTCTTGCAGTCAACCAGCGGATCGGTGAACTCGTCGACGTGTCCGGAGGTGTGCCAGACGCGGGGATGCATCAGAATCGCGGCATCGAGGCCCTCGATATCGTCGCGGCGGTTCGTCATCGCATCCCACCAGAAATTCTTGAGATTGCGCTTGAGTTCGGCACCCAGCGGGCCGTAGTCCCAGCAGGACCCCAGGCCGCCGTAGATTTCGGATGACTGGTATACGTAGCCTCGCCGCTTGCACAGCGAGACGATCTTGTCCATCAGGTCGTTAGCTTTGTCTTTGCCCATATCGCTGTCTCACCCGTTGAGTCGCTTGTTTTTCAACTTCTCCAGAAACGCCAGCGACTTCAAATCCGATACCAGACCGGAATGATACTTAAGGAACTTCGTCAGCGCCTCGATCAGCCGGCAGGCGTCTTCGTATCCTATCGGCAGGGAAGCCGCCTCGGCAAGAGAGGCCCGCTGAAGGGCCGCAAGCAACCTGGCGCCGCCGGCCGAAACGGGAATATAACGCTCTCCCGCCTTTTGGCAAGCCCGGCAGAGCACTCCGCCTCGCTCGGGCGCAAAGACAAGGCCTTGACCGGCTGCGATGATCCTGTCCAGCGCAGTGCTGCAGCCGGCGCAGTAGGCCAGGGAAGGACGGTAGCCGAGTTGTGACATGAGCCGCAGAAAGAAGCTGATGAACACCGGCGGCAAGGCCCTCCTGTCAGCCGCCGCTACTTGTCTTAAATATGCGATCGAATACTCGTACAGCTCAGGCTGCGTTTCCTGCTCGGGAAGAAGCAGGTACAGCAACTCGCAGGCCGCGGACGCGTACGCCAGCCGGCCCAATTCTCCCTGGCCCTCCAGCGAAAACGCCTCCAGGACTTCGCTGTCCGAAATGTAGCCGCTGCCGGACCTCTCGGAGCGGTAGAAGGTCACTTCCGTTCGAGTAAAGGGCAACAGACGCCCGCGCTTCGTGGTCAGCCGCCGCCCGCCTTTATCCTGCAGGCGAAGCTTGCCGAAGTCCCGCGTAAAGAAGACAACCGTTCGTGAGGACTCCGACCAATTGAACATCCTCAGAATGACGGCTTCAGACTTTTCCAGTGGCATCGGCAGTTACTGGCCGCGATAACGGTAGATGGTCTCTCCAGAGCGAACCATGTGGTAGCGCATGCGGGCTATTCGCTCGATATAGGCCGGGTCGGACCTCAGCATTCGGCGCACCCGTGCCATGTCGACAAGCTCCACAACACACTCCCGGTTAGCCTCGATCAATGCCTCCTTCTCGATCTTCAGGCGTACGATCCGGGGAAGACCGTACGTGCCGCTCATGAGGGAGTATAGAAACAACAGAGCCATCGCCAGCAGTCCGCATCGGATAATTCGCCTGCGGATATGCCTGTCGGCATCGGACAGGCGCCTGATCAGCGACTCGGCAGGCGCCAGCAGTGACGATCTTGGCTTGACTCGGCGAGGCATGCCATGAATTAGACGGCGGCACAACCCGGGTGCAAGTTAAAAGCGATCGGTCGGCCTGTACCGCGCCTTCACTGCACGCTCCCGGGCCGCGCGTGACGGCTGGGCCATGTACAGTCTGAGGGATTAGAAGCGTCGGGGGAAACGCAGCCTCGGGGGAAGATCGGTCTCATGATAGGTGATTTCGTGACCGTAAAGGTCGTACCGGTCCTTTTCGATGGTCGTCATGGCACTGAGTTTCCAGTCCTGGTCACGAGACTTGAAGAGAAGGAAGGTATAACGTGTTCGCTCGATTTTGAAGCCCAGGCGGCTGCCCGGCCCGATCAGGCCAAGACGAGCATAGCCGCTCTCCTCGACAAGGCTCTCGAACTGCAGCGTATCCAGTTTCGGCCAGTTCGAAAACTGAGTTCGCAGATAGGCCGCCAGCGACCCGAACCCCCGCTGCCGCGTGAGCGATTTCAGGTTGGCGGCCTCCACCGGGTCCAGTATGGAAAGAAACCGGTCCAGGTCATCCTGCAGCACGGCCTGGTGCAACTCGCCGAAGACGCTCATCAGGCTGTCAGCCAGGGGGGGCGGGGACGGGGCGGAGATCTCGGTAAGTGCCATCTGACAGCTCGGAATGGTTCCGAGCAGGAGAATGACCGCCATGTAAAGTGTTAACCTGTACATAATTTCGCCCGCAAGCCCATCTATCATTATATCGGCAGTTCGGGCAGAGCTCCTTTACAGCTAAACCCGAAGACCATAACAGGATAAGCGGCAGAAAGTTCAGACGGATTTCGCCTGAGCCGGCCGAAAAAGCTGTTGACACAACGTGGATGGACTTGTATGTTATTACTGACATCAGTGCCAGCGCAACATCTACGTACCCATCGCCACTCACAGACCGGGAGGGACTTATGCGGTTTAAGCACACCTGCTCGGGGCTTTTTCGATTGCCGGACCGGCCAGGGGGCTTCACGACGGTCCTCTTATGTGCCTTATTGCTTCTGAGTTTCGGCACGGCTTCGGCGTACGCACAGGAAACGTGCTGCCAGGACGTGCGAGGTAACGTTGATTGCAGTCCGGATGGCGTGGTCGACATCGGCGACCTGACGGCGCTGATCGACTTCCTGTTCATTTCCCAGGCTTCGCTTTGCTGTCCGGAGGAGGCGAATCTGAATGCAGATCGCGAAGTCGTAGTGGACATCGGCGACCTGACCGCCCTGATTGACTATCTCTTCATCAGTCAGGGGAGCCTGCTTTCATGCGAAGGCCCGTCAGGTTCCGTGGTCGGCTACTCGACCTGCAAGTCGCTCCTGGAGGAGAAACCCCAGGGTGATCCACCTTTGGACCAGGACTGCATTGACTACAGCTACGGCGAGAACTATACGCTGACCATCAAGCACATCAACGCCGGCTTCAACTGCTGCCCGGTGATTGCGGCCGAGATCGACATTACGGACTTCACCATCACGATCAACGAACTTGACTCCGTGATCGAACCCTGTGCCTGCCTCTGTCTGTTCGACGTCGACTATGAGATAGCCAACCTGCCACCGGGAGAATACCGGCTGATCGTAATAGAGCCGTACAGACCCTTCGGCGACGACGAACTGGATGTCGTAATCGATCTGCGCAACCCGACGTCAGGCACGCATTGCGTGTATCGATCGGAGTACCCGTGGGGTGACTGGTTCACAGGTGTAACCGCGCATTCAACCTGCAAGTCGCAAATGCTGGCGCGACCCGTGAGTGATCCGCCTTCGGACCAGGACTGCATCGACTTCAGCTACTCAGAGAACTACACGCTGACCATCAAGCACATCAACGCGGGCTTCAACTGTTGTCCGGTGATCGCGGCCGAGATTGACGTCACGGATTTTACCATCACCATCAACGAGCTTGACTCCTTGATCAATCCATGTGAGTGCCTTTGTCTGTTCGACGTCGACTATCAGATAACCGGCCTGCCGCCGGGAGAGTACAGGCTGATCGTCATTGAGCCGTACAAACCGTCCGGCGACGAGGAACTGGATTTGGTGATCGACCTGAGCGCACCGACGTCGGGCACGCACTGCGTCTTCAGGAGTCAATACCCGTGGGAAACGTATTAGGCAGATTGTGAAGCCGGTTATTCCGGCGGGTCGCACCGGCAGGCCTGTCGACCGCAGGAATCAGCAACGAGTTTCTTGAGACAACGGCAAGACCTTGAAGGTCTTGCCGTTGATGCATACCGGGGGGCTGTCGAACCAACTGTCAGCGACGTATGTTATAAAAGGCATCCATGCCGGGATAGACGGCGTGTTTGCCGATCTGCTCGTTTATCCGCAGCAGTTGGTTATACTTGGCAATACGGTCGGTACGGCAGACGGAACCCGTCTTGATCTGCCCAGCTCCCACAGCCACCACGACGTCGGCAATAGTGGCGTCCTCCGTCTCCCCGGACCGGTGAGACACCACGGCCGTGAAGCCGGCCTTCTGGGCCATGCTGATGGTGTCAAGCGTCTCCGTCAGGGTGCCGATCTGGTTCAGTTTTATGAGAATGGAATTGGCCGATTTTTCCTTGATGCCCCTGGCCAGCCGTTCGGGGTTGGTGACGAACAAATCGTCGCCCACAATCTGTATATCGTCACCCAGCCTGGCGGTGAGTTCCTGCCAGCCGGACCAGTCGTCCTCGGCCAGGCCGTCCTCGATTGAAATAACGTGGAACTCTTCACACAGGTCGGCATAATAATCGATCATCTGTGCGCTCGTAAGCTCTTTCCCTTCGGCCTCCAAGCGATACTTCCCGGTCGCTTTGTCGTAGAACTCGGTCGAGGCGGGATCGAGGGCAATCATGATGTCCCGACCCAACACGTAGCCGGATTTCTCGATGGCCAGCTTGATAACCGCGAGCGCCTCCTTGTTCGACTTCAGATTCGGAGCGAAACCTCCCTCGTCGCCCACGGACGTGTTGTAATCCTTGTCTTTCAGCACGGTCTTCAGGTGCCCGAACACCTCCGCGCCCATCCGCAGCGCGTCCGGGAAGCTGCCCGCACCGACGGGCATGATCATGAATTCCTGGAGATCCACGTTGTTGTCCGCGTGCTTGCCGCCGTTGAGAATGTTCATCATCGGCACCGGCAGCACCTTGGGATTGCAGCCGCCGATGTATTCGTACAGAAACCGCCCGCGACTCTCCGCGGCCGCCTTGGCGGTGGCCAGAGAGACGCCCAGCGTGGCGTTGGCGCCAAGCTTTCCCTTGTTGGGCGTTCCGTCCAGATTGATCAGGTAGTTGTCCAGCGCTACCTGGTCGAAGGGATCAATCTGGTCGGACAGGAGCGCCGGTCCGATCACCTTGTTGACGTTGTCGACCGCCTTGAGGACCCCCTTGCCGAAATACGTCGAGTCGTCTTCGTCCCGCAGTTCGACGGCCTCGTGGGTGCCGGTCGAGGCTCCTGACGGAACCGCCGCGCGTCCGAGGGTGCCGTCGCTGAGGCAAACGTCCACCTCGATAGTAGGAGTTCCACGACTATCGAGAATCTGGCGAGCATGGATGTATTGAAATTCCGACATCTGTACAATCCTCTTGTGTAAGCTGCGCACGTTTTGAGCAAACATATGACCGGGCCACGAAGCGCACAAGTCTAAACTCTTCACCTTGAATCGCCCGTGTGTTGAAGAAGTACGCGGGCCTGCCGATAGCATTAATAGCACCAAGGGCCAGTGGATTAAAAGAGTGCTGGCTCGGGGCCGGCTTGGCCGGCCCCTCTTTTTTTGCCGCAAAACACTCCCGCATCGAGCGGCTTGCGCCGCTCGGACAGCCCATAACAACCGCGTTCGAGTCGTGCTGCGACCGGCGGGCGCGTCATTTCGGCCAAGATAGTATTTGCCAAAGGCATCCGGATATATTATCTACCGAGCGCCCCATGGAGCAACTTAACCACATCCTCGAAGAAGTCTCCGGGCAGGTCTGGGGAGTGCCGCTGGTCATACTCCTTCTCGGCACGGGTCTCTTCCTCACTCTTCGAATGCTGTTCATCCAGATGCGCGGTTTCGCGCACGGCGTAGCTATAACGAGCGGTGCCTACGACGACCCCGCACACAAGGGTCAACTGACGCACTTTCAGGCGCTGTCGGCCGCCCTGAGCGCCACCATCGGCATCGGCAACATCGGCGGCGTGGCGATCGCCCTTTACTACGGCGGCCCGGGGGCGATTTTCTGGATGTGGGTGTCGGCCTTTTTCGGGATGGCCATCAAATACAGCGAGTGCACACTGGCCATCAAGTATCGAAAGATCGAGTCTAACGGCAACGTGCGTGGCGGGCCGATGTATTATATCGAACTCGGCCTGGGCAGGGCCTACCGGCCGCTGGCTTACATGTTTGCGCTGTGCACGGCCGTCGCGGCCTTCGGTGCCGGAAACATGGCGCAGTCCAATACCCTGGCCCACGCGCTGGTGGACGCCTTCGAAGTATCGCCCGAACAGGTCGGCCTGTGGCGGTGGGTAATCGGCCTGGGGATTTGCACTCTGGTGGGCGTTGTCATCATCGGCGGCATCAAGCGCATCGGGCGCGTAGCCTCGTACCTGGTGCCCATCATGTCCGTCCTGTATGTCTGCTCGGCGCTGGTGATACTCTACATCAACCGCGACCAGATAATACCGGCCTTCCAGCTCATTTTCTACCACGCCTTCAACCCGACTGCTGTCGTCGGCGGTTCCGCCGCAGGTATCACCGTCTGGATGACAATCCAGTGGGGTCTCAGGCGGGGTCTCTTCTCCAACGAGTCCGGACAGGGTTCGGCGCCAATGGCGCACTCGACGGCCAAGGTGGAGGAACCGGTTCGCGAAGGTATGGTGGCTATGCTGGGACCGTTCATCGATACGATCATCATTTGCTCCATGACGGCCCTGGTGATCATCACTTCCGGCCTGTGGGACAGCGGCATCAACGGCGCCCCGTTGACCATGGCGGCGTTCGACCAGGCGCTGCCGGTCTACGGCCGCTGGATGGTCGTGTGCGCGATACTGTTGTTCGCCTACTCGACCGTGCTGAGCTGGTCCTACTACGGCGAAAAGGGGATCGAATACATCGCCGGTGTCAAGGCCAAGCAGCCGTACAAGTGGGTGTTCATCTGCTTCACGCTCATCGGCGCTCGACTGGATCTCGTGGCCGTGTGGTCGTTTGCCGATATTGCCAACGGCCTGATGGCGGTCCCGAACCTGGTGGCGCTTATCGGGCTCTCGGGCATCATGGTCACACTGACAAAGAAGTACCTCGGCGAGAAAGCGCGGGGACTGCACGTGCCTTACAAAAAGCAGATGATGTCTCCGCCGCCGTAGCCGGCCCCATGCACCGCCGAGCGGTACCGTCGGTTTGTCTCGGGTCGGGTACCGTCAGGCTCCGTCCATTCCCTTCAAAAGCGTCCGTTGACATTGATACGCGTGCGTGCTATCCATGGTCTATGGGCTTCCGTTGGGCGACAGCGATCACGGGCAGCGGGCGATGACGTCTTCACAGCGCCACGTGATCTGGTTATTCACCGCCGCGGTGGCGGCACGGCTGGCCTTTCACCACCTGACCGGGTTCATTGCCGACGATGCGTTCATCACGTTTCGATATGCCCGCAATCTCGTCGCGGGACTTGGTTTTGTGTACAACGCCGGCGAGCACGTGTTGGGGACCTCCACTCCGCTGTTCACGCTGGTCCTGGCGATGTTCGCCACGTCGGGAGTTGCACCGGTCGCAGCCGCCCTGGTCGTGTCCGTAATCAGTTCCGGCCTGACCGCGATGATCCTTTATCGCTGGGCGTGCTCGCTGCGCCTTATGCGTCTGTCGGTTCTGCCCGCACTCCTGTACGTGCTCTGGCCCCGCTCCGTGGCCGCCGATGCCTGCGGGATGGAGACGGCGTTCTTCACGCTGCTTGTCACGGCCGGGCTTTATTTTCAGCACCGACGCCTCCAGTATTATGCCATCGGCATGGCCACTCTGGCCACAGCCACCCGACCGGAGGGCGGCATTTTGCTGCTGCTGTTGCTGGCCTACAATGTCCTTACGGATCGCACCGGGTGGCTGCGCTATCTCCTGATTCCGGCGGTTCTGCTCGGACCCTGGTGCGCCTTTAGTTGGTACTACTTCGGTTCTCCCGTCCCCAACTCGATTCCGGCCAAGCTGGCTCTGTACAGCCGATTCGGGGCGGGATCTCCCTGGCAAACCCTGGTGTACGTGATGGCGTGGCATAACGCCTTCGGCTGGTTGCTGACGGCTGCGGCCGTTGTCGGCGGCTGGTGGCTGCACCGCAAGCAGTACTTCGGACGACTCGAGATAGTCTGGATGGTCTCGCTGATCCTCTTTTTCACCTTAAGCCCGACCCGTATCTTTTTCTGGTACATTCCGCCCATATATCCGGTGTACTTGCTGTTCGCGGCTGCGGCCCTGCCGTGGCTGCTTGACCGCATTGCATCTGCCGGAGTGGACCTTTCCATCCGGCGTCAGAGAGCCATCGGGATCGCCGTCACCGGCGCGCTGGCGCTGCTGCTGGCGGCAGGGAACATCCGCCCCGTCGCTCGCTACCGTGAGTATCAGCAGGGGCTGGAAAGCGTGCACCGGCAGATCGGATACTACCTGTACACCCATGCCGAACCGGACGACCTTGTGGCGGCCGAAGACATTGGCTACCTCGGCTACTACTCGAAACGGCGGATTCTGGACCGCGACGGCCTGATATCTCCGGAGGTGATCCCGTATAACCGCCAGGGAGCTTACGGGACCGCGATTCTGGATTTTGCCCCCGACTGGCTGGTGGCGGCGCGATCAAGCCCCATCAGCGGCTTTCTGGGTGATTCTGTTTTTCTCGAGCAGTACCGCCCGGAGACCGGCTTTAGCGCCCTGACCTGGGATTATACGGTGTACTCCCGGCGGGAGTAAGGCTGTTTGAGGCCGCCTGCCGGGGTCAGAGAATTACTTTACAAACCGCCCGGATAGTGTTACTGTTAGGTACCAGCAGGACAGGCTTCTCGAGTTTCTCAAACGAGAATATCATCGTAAATCGGGGCGGTTAAATAGCCGACACTTTATAGCGGAGACGACAAGACAAGGATAGACATCGCATGCACTTTCTCGTAACCGGAGGAGCCGGCTTCATCGGCTCAAACATCGTTACTGCGCTCGTCGACCGGGGCGAGCAGGTCCGGGTCCTGGACAATTTCTCATCGGGCAGGCAGAAGAACCTGGCTCACGTGGCCGACCAGGTCGAGATAATCGAGGGCGACATCCGCGACTTCTGGATCGTCAGCCGGGCCATGGCCGGCGTGGACTACGTGCTGCACCAGGCGGCCCTGCCGTCGGTGCCGCGCTCGGTCAGGAATCCCCTGACGTCAAACGTGGTTAATATCGACGGTACCCTTAACGTGCTGGAGGCGGCGCGCCAGGCCGGCGTGAAAAAGCTCGTGTCGGCGTCCTCGTCATCGGTTTACGGCGAGTCTGAGGAGTTGCCGAAGCACGAAGGCATGGCGCCGCAGCCGCTCTCCCCGTATGCAATCACCAAGCTGGCTGGCGAGTTGTACTGCCGGGTTTACTGGCAATTGTATCGCTTTCCGACCGTCAGCCTGCGCTACTTCAACATCTTCGGCCCCCGCCAGGACCCGCAGGGCGAGTATGCCGCCGTCGTGCCGAAATTCATCACGGCGCTGGCCGAGGGACGACCTCCGACCGTGTTCGGCGACGGCGACCAGTCGCGCGATTTCACGTTCGTCGACAACGCCGTGCAGGCCAACCTGCTGGCCGCGACCAACGATGAAATCGTGGGCGACGTGTTCAACGTGGCCTGCGGAGCCCGGTACACGCTCAACGACCTGCTGGACAAGCTCCGCGCCATAATGGGTGTCGATATTGCAGCCACGTACGATGCTTCCCGGCCCGGAGACATCCGTCATTCGTACGCGGCGGTGGATAAGTTTCGGAAGTACGGATACGACCCGACGGTTGACTTCGAGCAGGGTTTGCGCAGGACCGTCGATTTCTTCGGCCGACCGGACCGCCGCTGACTGCGCGCTTCCCGGCGAAGCACGGCCGTGTTCCCGGGCAGACAAGCCCGGACCGCCAATTACTCCTGCAGCGTGAATCGCCAGCCGCAGTAGAATTCGTCGCCGGCCCGCTCATCGGGCGGACAACAGATGCACTCGGTGCTGATGCGCCGGTCAATGGTTCCGGCGAAGCCTGCGTACTCCACCAGCCCGACCGATTTGCACGGGAACAGGGGCATGTTCTTGCGCTTGCGGGCAGACTGGACACGGCAATCAAGCATGTAAAACTCGAACGACTTCTCCGTCTCGTTCCGAATTTCCTGCTTGTTCACGAAGGCATACAGGCGGAACTGCAGCGCCTTCTTGAGTCCCTCGAGGCCGCTGTCCGGGGCAATGGAGTGCCGTTGCATGATCCGCCGGGCCTCCAGCACGGTGAACGCCTCCCAGGCTTCCGTGTCCAGTTCAATCGCCTCTTGAATACCCAGGCGCTTTTCCACGGCCTGAAACCAGAGACCGTCGTGGGCCAGCCAGTTCCTGGCGAAATCTTCCAGCATGCCTCGAAGCAGCGCGTGGTCCTTTTGTGTCGGTTGCTCGCTCATCCGGTCACCTCACTCAGCCTCATTGCGGTACCGTCCCCGCGGGGTTCGTCTATGCGGCGCTTTACTTACCGCACCAAGTATACTATCTTACAACCGGCTGCGAAAGTGGACTCCCGGCGCGGCAGTCGGCAGCCGGCCTTCTTTTCGCTGGAAGGATGACAACACCGGTCCGTCTATAATCTGGAGACTCCGATGAAGCTTCTGAGCATGCTCTCACTGTGCCTTTTCGTTGTTGCGATGACCATGCCTGCGGCCCGGGCGGGCGCGCTGGCGCCCGAACTGGAGCGCCAAATCGCAAACAGGCCGGGCGATGACTTGATCAAAGTGTGGATCAAGCTGCCTGAACCCCGCGGCCTGGAGCGTCTCGGAGCGGTACTTCAGGAGCAGGCGGCTACCCGTGCCGGGCGGCACACTCTCGGCCTGGCGCGACTGCGGGCGGAACATGACGGTGCGCAGGCGAGTTTGCTCGGCAGGCTCCGCGAGTTGCAGGCGGCGGACAAGGCCGACAACGTGCACGGCTACTGGATTGTCAACGTGGTGGAGGCGCAGGTAGCCGCCGCCAGCCTCCGGGCGCTGGCGGAACGACCGGACGTCCAGATCATCCAACCGGTGCCTCAAATTTATCTGATTGAGCCGGACCGCCCGAACTCCCCGGGGGGTGCGCTGGGCACAGATTCCGTCCAGAGCAACCTTGCCTATATCAAAGCCGACCAGGCCTGGGCTATGGGCTACACCGGCAGCGGGCGACTGGTCTGCTCGTTCGACACGGGCATCGACGGCGACCACGATGCCTTATTCAGCAACTGGAAGGGGCACGACGGCGATTCCGCCGCCGCCTGGTTTGACCCCATCTTCGGTGAATCGTTCCCGCATACACAGCCTGTCTCTCCCAACCACGGCACCCACGTCATGGGAATCATGGTCGGGCACGACGACGTAGCCGGTGACACCACCGGGGTCGCGCCGGGCGCCCGGTGGATTGCGGCGGCGGTGGTGGACGTCGGTGCTACGGTCATCCTGCGCGCCTTCGAATGGGCGGCGGACCCCGACGGCAATCCTAACACGGTCGATGACGTTCCGGACGTGATCAACCACAGCTGGGGTTTCGACCGGATCGACTGGAGTATCGATTGCCAGGACATTTTCTCCGACGCCATCGACAACACCGAGGCGCTCGGCATCGTCAACATCTTCGCCGCCGGCAACAGCGGACTTTTCGGAACCCAAACCATCACCAACCCGGCTAACCGGGCCAACGATATCCTGGATTGCTTCGCGGTCGGCAATCTCAAGCACCTTGTCGACAGTATCGCCCCGAATTCCTCTCGGGGACCATCCGACTGCAACGGAGCCGTCAAACCAAACGTCGTGGCGCCCGGGTTTGAAATCCGCTCCACCAAGGCGAGCAATACATACGGCAAGATGTCCGGCACGTCGATGGCTACGCCCCACGTATCGGGGCTGGTAGCACTGTTGCGGCAGAAGAATCCGAACGCCACGGTCAACGAGATCAAGCAGGCTATTCTCAGTTCGGCCACGTCTCACCCCAACTTCGGAACACTGCCCAACAACAACTTCGGCTGGGGAGCCATTGACTGCCCGGCGGCGCTGGATTCGCTCGACGGCCCGGAGGTGTCAGCCAACGTGCGCGTTTACGATTTCGACTATCCGCCGATTTCGCCCGGCGACACGGTCGCCGGTGCGGTCGTTCTGGAGTGCCTCGGTGCCGCCGTGACGAACGTGTCGGCCGCGATAACCGGGAGTCAACCCTCGCTGACCGTGCTCAACGCATCAGCCTTTTTCGGCAATATGTCACCGCGTGATACCGTACGGTCCGCGGACAGCATTCGTGCCGTTGTCTCCGACACCGTGACGCCGGGGCAGATCCTCTCGATTGATTTTCTCATCAGCGGGACCGATCTCACTGTGCCCGCACGGCTGCACTTTCTGGTCGGCCCCCCGGCCGGCAAGTCCGTCGTCACCCACAACACCGGGCGAATTGAATTCAGCCTGTCGAATTTCGGCGTCTACGGGTTCGGGCCGGTCTCCTACGTTCCGGGACCGGGAGCGGGCTTTCGGTTCGACGGCGGCACCAACGAATTGTACGAGGGCGGGCTGATTGTCGGTGACGACTACACGCGGGTTTCAAGCGGCGTGCACACGTACATCTTTGAACCCGAGAACGATTTCAGGGTGGCCGCAGGCGGCGACCTGGTGTTCACGTCCCCCGGACCGCTGGCCACGGAGCAGACGTATTCGATATTCAACGACAGCAACGCTGCCAACCCGCTGGGCCTGGAGATCATCCAGGAATCGTTTGCCAGCACCGGCGGCAACAGCGACATCATCGTGATGCGGTACATTCTTCAAAACCGGAGCGGTTCGGCCCTCAGCGGCGTTTACACCGGCCTGTATCTGAACTGGGACGCGGCCGGCATCTACACCCAGAGCGTGGGCGGCTACGAGGCGGACAAGGAGTTTGCCTGGATTGCCTACTACAACGGCGGTTCACCCAGAGACTACCGGGGAGCGAAGCTGCTCGAGGGTCCGCCGGCAACCGCCCTGACGGAAAAGGAATCCTTCGTAGTGATCCCGGCGTTTGATGGCGACGGATTCGTGATGTGGGAGAAATACCAGGCGCTCACGGACGGGTTCGGAACGGCCAACACCTACCGGAACTCCCCGAACGCACTTTTTCAGCTCGTCGCCGCCGGGCCGCTGGATTTCGAGCCGGGGGGGTCCGACACGGTGACGTTTGCCCTTCTGGCCGGCAACAGCTTTGCAGATATCAGCGGTGCCGCCGCGCGCACGGATTCCGTCGTGATAACCGATGTCCCCTTCTCCGGCGACAAGCCGCTGCCACGGACGTTCGTGCTCCACCAGAACCACCCCAATCCATTCAACCCCGCGACCGTCATCTTGTTCGACCTGCCCCGGGCGTCGGAATACCGGCTGACCATATTCAACACCCTGGGACAGATCGTTCACGAAGAGACCGGTCGGGCCGGTGTCGGCCGGGTGTCGATTGAATGGAATGCCGAGGCGTATGGCAGCGGTATCTACTTTTATAGAGTCGAGGCCGGTGAGCATTCGGCCACGAAGAAAATGATGCTGCTCAAATAGGACCGCTGCGAGGTTTCGTCACCTTACGTATATTGACGATATACCGAACTCCCGTTCCAGCATTGCAGCTTCATCCCTGTGCAGGCACAGCAGCACCATCCGATCGGCGGGAATCCCTTCCAGCGAGAAATCTCCGCGGTGACGGAACTCCTTCTCTGACCGCCAGTCCGTGACCCGGCCCACCGACTGCTGCAACCAGAGGGGGGACTCGGAAGATTCGGCCTCTGATTGCTTCGAACAATAGCGGACGGGTCGTGCTCCTCGTCGCTCCGCCCAGGCACAGTCAATACCCAGGCCGTAGGGTTCAAAAGACATCTCGGCATAGCGAGACCGCCAGCGCATGAGAGGGACGGTTTCGTCCGGCGACAGTGCCGAAAACGACACCGTCGGCTCGCCGCCCGGCATGTGGCGCCCGGAAGCGATAATGCGTTTAGTGCGCAGTATCCGCCGCAGGGTCGCCAGGGCGCCGCGAGGCCATTCATCGGACGTAATAACGTCGCGGTAGAACTCGATCTGACGCTCGTCCGGCCAGGCGTGACTCACGCCCCGAGTCCAGTGGTACAGGTATTGTCCCTCGGACCGAATCGCGCCGGACCACGTGCAGTCCGGCGGCAGTCGGTAGGCCAGCGCTGATCCCCGTGGCTGGTACGGGACCTGAAAATCTGAGACGACCGGCTTCCCGCTCGCCGCGATGAATGTATACATGTGTCCGCCGTGGCGCACCGATACCGGAACCAGCAGGTCGGCACCCTCGATGACGGCTTCGTCTCGAATCCGCAACACGGCCTCTTTGGTCGCGCAGCCTGCAACAGGCTCCACCGGCACGAAATCCGTCGCCTGCGGCGAAAGGTCGAAGTCGTACAGTATCCGTTGGCGGCGATGCACGAACCGGTTTGGTTCGGAGGAAGTCACGAAGATGCGCACCGGGATGTGCTCCATCGAAGCAAGCGCCGTGAGCAGGTCCCACGTCTGCATACCGACGGAGGTATGGAGCAAACAGCCCTTCTCCTTGACGTAGCGGACGGCCTCAGCCACCCGGCAAACCCACTGCGACCGCCCGGTCGGCCGCAGGGCCTGGCGGGACAAAAGAACGGCCGCAGACCTGTCACGGCTGGTTGGCGGCATACGTTACCTCGAAGACTGCCACGGGATTGAGCCCCACCGGGATCACTTCCTGCACAAGGCCGCCGGCCCGCACGGCAATATTTACGCAGAGTCGACAAGCCCCTTTCAGTGCCCCCATGGTAGCCAATAAGCGCCGCGACGGCACTCTCTTTTTTCACTTTTTCAGGGCTTCAACACGTCGCGGGGATCAGAGGCGGGCTGCAAACTTGACAAACGATCAGCAACGTGCGTACTTACAGGGTAATACCTGTTCCGCTGGCGATCTTCAAAAGTTCGGGTACAAGGAACCACGCGCGGCAGAACATACTGACACCTCGGGCTTACGGACGCGGCCGTTCTGTTCACTCCGGTTATCTGATCGCAACGGATTCACTTATGGAACTATCGTATCAGCATCCGTGGCCGGCGACCAAGCCTGAGGCCTATGCGCACCAGGACCAGGCTACTCGAACGGTTCTGATCCAGGAAGACACCGAGGAACCGTCTCTGATCGCCGCCGTCGACACGGCGTACGGTTATGCCAGCAGGTTCATCTATGCAGCAGCCGTGGTGATGACGTTTCCGGACCTTCAGGAAATTGAACGCAGCTATGCCCAGATGCCGGTATCGTTCCCGTACTACCCGGGGCTTTTTTACTTCCGGGAGGGGCCGGTCATCATCAGGGCGCTGGCCGACCTGGACACCGACGCCGACCTGATTCTGGTCAGCGCCCACGGGATCGCTCACCCGAGACGGTGCGGCATGGCCTGCCATATCGGGATCGCCTTCGACAAACCCACCATCGGCTGTGCTCGCAGGCTGCTGGCAGGCCACCAGAAGCCGGTCGACACAGCCCGAGGTGCCTGGCAGCCGATCACCTTCCGCGGCAGCGAGGTGGGCGTTGTGTATCGAAGCAAGGACAATGTAAAGCCGATTTTCGTCTCTCCCGGACACCGTTGCGACATAACCTTTGCCCGGGAGATCGTGGTGCGCTGCCTGAGAGGTTTCCGCCTCCCGGAACCCCTGCGCGTGGCGCACCTCCTGGCCAACAAGCATAAGCACTACAACGAAACGGACCGCCATCACCGGCAACCCCAGGAGATCGAGCAACTATAACCCTCTGGCGTGTAGAAGAAACGAGATGAGCCTGAACACGGATCACATCAACGAGGTCAGGGCGGCCGCCAGGCGACTGCACCGAAAACAGGTCACCTGGCGAAGGCACCTGCACATGCACCCCGAACTTTCCTTCGAGGAATTCGAAACCACGAAGTTTCTCAAGCGGGAAATCAGGAAGATCGGCTTGAGGGTCCTTCCGCTCAAGATGAAGACGGGCGTACTGGCGGAACTGTCAGGCCGCGGTTCGGGTCCGACTGTGGCCATTCGCGCTGACATCGATGCTCTGCCGGTTCATGAACAAACAGGGTTGTCCTTCAGGTCACGGGTCAGGGATCGCATGCATGCCTGCGGACATGACGTACATACGGCGACGGCACTCGGAGCGGCGGCGCTACTGAGCCAAATGCGTGACCGGCTGAACGGCAACGTGCGCTTTATCTTTCAGCCGGCCGAAGAGCAGCCGCCCGGCGGGGCGCTTGCGATGATCGAAAACGGCGCCCTGAAAGGCGTTTCCACGATACTCGGCGCGCACGTCGACCCCGACCTGCCGACCGGAAAGATATCCCTGCGTGACGGCGTGTGCATGGGAGCGGTGTACGATTTTGACCTGATCATCCACGGTCGCGGCGGTCATGCCGCGCGGCCGCACACGGCGGTGGACGCCCTGGTCGCCGCGGCGGAAGTGGTCGGCTCGCTGCAAACGGTAGTCTCGCGCAAAATCGACCCCATCGCGCCCGCCGTGATCACGTTCGGCCAGGTCGAAGGCGGCCGGGCAAGAAACACGATCCCCGACAGGGTTCGGCTGGTCGGGACGGCGCGCACTCTTTCCGAAGAACTGTACCGCAAAGTCCCGTCCCTGATCAAACGCACGGCGTCCGGCATTTGTCGGGCTCACGGTGCCACGTGCGAACTGAAGCCCGTCGCCGACTACCCCGTGCTCAGGAACGACCCCGGCACCAACCGCCTGTACGAAAGGAATTACCGGGCGCTTTTCGGAGACGGAAAGATCGTTCAGACCGATCTCGTTTTGGGCGGCGAGGATTTCGCCCGCTACCTTCAGAAGGTCCCGGGGGCCATGTTCCGCCTCGGTATCAGGAACCGAAAGATAGGGGCCGACAAACCCTGGCATTCGCCCGAGTTCATGGCCGATGAGGACGCTCTCGTGTACGGCACGTCGCTGTTCGCCGCCTTCGTGCTCGACCTGTTGGGGAAGCAAGTCGCATGATTCGCCGCATCTTTTTCATCCTGCCGGCCGCGGTGTTGCTCCTCATCGTATCGGACGCTCGCGGCATTCGCCCGAAGGACCAGGCGGTCACGTGGGCCGACTTTAACTACATCAGCTCCGTGGCCAGTTCCATGACGCACGTCTACTTCGCAACGCCCGGCGGCATTATCCGGTACAACAAGCTCGAGAGCCGATGGGAATTGCCGCTGACCGGCGCTGAGGGCATGGAGAACGAACAACCCGCCCGCGTCTGGGTGGAGCACTTCGACGACTATCTTTACGTTCGGACCGGCTCCGGGCTGTACGAGTACAACCGGCTGTTCGACCGCTGGTACCCTATCAACGAGTTGCCTGATATCGAGTCGGACAACGAACACATTGCCACTCCGCAGGACCTCATCCCGTCGACCAGTCTCAACTTCGTCGAGTCCCAGAGCGTTGTCGATCCGTACAACAGAACGTACCCCATCGTCGACGTCCTCGACGACCAGAGCGGCGACCTCTGGATCGGCACCTGGGGGTACGGCGCCGGAGTGGCCGGCAGCTCGGCCCGTCTGCTGGAACTGCTGCCCTACGGCCTGGTGCAAAACCAGGTGAACACGCTCTATCGCGACGACAGCCTCCTGTGGATTGCCGGCTGGATGGGTAACAGCTATCGCACCGGCCTGACGGCGTTCAACGTCAACGACAACTCGTTTGCCTACCTGGAATCGGGCGTGCAGGGATCGTTCCCCGCATCCGACATTTACTGCCTCGAAGGGGACAGCGTCGCCCTCTACATCGGGACGGCCGACGGCCTGTACGTTGCAGACCTGCAACGATGGCAGGTTGTCGAACGTTTCGGCCGGCGCCAGGGCCTTTCCGACTTCGAGATCCTGGCCCTGGAGAAGCGGCACGACTCGCTGTTTGTCGGCACCGGACGCGGACTGGACCTGATTGACCTTGCCACGGACTCGATCGGCCACGTCTACGCGAACCAGTTCGGGGGCCGCCTGATATACGATCTGGAGGTGATCGGCGATTTTCTGTGGATCGGCTCCGATATCGGCGCCTACCGGCTGTCGCTGGTTGAGGGGAACCTGCAGCGGTTTGATGATCCTCACGGCGTCCTGTTTGCCCGGGTCTACGACATCGAATCGTATGGGAACAAGGTCTGGTTCGCCTCTGACGACGGGCTGCTGAGCCTGGATATGAGCAGCGGCGAGACGGTTCCTTTCCGAGACTTCACCCGACGGGCCGGGGGTCGGGCCCTCGCCGTCAACGACAGAATCGCGGCCGCCGCCTCTGACAGAGGGATGACGCTGATCTTTCTGGACCGCCGGGACCGGTTCAGCAGGGAGTTTACGACTGACGACGGCCTGGCTTCGAGCACCGTCAATGCCCTTCTCCTTGACGGCGACTACATATGGGTCGGGACCGATCTCGGTCTGACCCGATTCTTCTGGAACAATCCCGATCGCATCGACTGACCGGCTGGCACTTTAATGGTTGATTGACCGCGGTCCATTTCGTAGACTATGCGCGTACCATCGAACCCGTGTGTCGAGACCAAACTACAGCGGGTACGTAGACTATGCGCCTGCTTGACAATTTCTGGCTCAAACTGATTGCCCTGCTCATGGGCTTTCTCGTGTGGTTGCACGTGGCCACCGAGAAGACGTACAATTATGAGTTGAAGCTGCCGGTGAACGGGGTCATCCTCAAGGATTCCCTTACCCTGTTGCGTGAGCCCCCGGATTCGCTGCTGGTCGCAGTCTCGGCCAACGGCAAGAAACTGCTCAGGGAAAAGTGGCGCGAGCGCGGCGTCCGGATCAACGCCACCGGGTTTCCGGCGGGCCGCTACAACATCACTCTCACGCCCGCCAACACCTTTCTGGTCAGCCCCTCCGGAGACATCTCGCTGGACGAGGTCGTCCTGCCGAGAGAGATCCAGTTGCACATCGATCATCTGGAAGAAGTCAGTCTGCCGGTGACCCCTGACATCACCGCGCAAGCCGACGACGGCTTCGCCATCAGCCGGATTTACGTCTCTTCCCCGGAGAACGTGACACTCAGCGGCCCGCGAACGACCCTGGGGCGCTTCACGAGCGTCTTTACGGAGAAAAAGCAGCTGACGTCCCTTCGCAACAGCATTTCGTTAACCATGGCCGTGATGTCCCCGCCCGGGCACGGGTACACCGTACGCCCCGACTCGGTCACGCTCGAGATCGAGGTCGTCCCCGTCAAGACCAGGGTGTACAGTGCTCTGCCCATCGTGGTCTACAATGCCCCGCCGGGGCAGGCCGTTCTGACGGATCCGGCCACCGTGGACATCGAACTTACCGGCCCGCCCGAAGACATCGACCTTCTCAATCGTAACGCCCTGACCGTTTCCGTCGATTTCCGTCGTCTTGACGCCGCCGGCTACACCGCCGTTAAGATTGACTGCCCGTCCAATTTCCGGGTGAAAAAGTCCTCCATCGACTCCACCCGGGTAATCCTGGGACAGGATGCTGACACTCGGGATTGAAACGTCCTGCGATGAGACCTCGGCGGCTGTCGTGCGTGACGGCCGCGAGGTCCTCTCCAACGTGATCCTCTCCCAGATGGTCCACTCAAAGTACGGCGGTGTCGTCCCGGAGGTCGCGAGCCGCGAACACATCAAGACTATCGTGCCGACGTTCCAGGAAGCGCTCCGGGAAGCCGGCGTGACGCTGGACGACGTGGACCTCGTTGCCGCCACCCAGGGACCGGGGCTGGTGGGTCCGCTGCTGGTCGGGCTGACTTTTGCCAAGGGACTGGCGTACGCGCGTGACCTCCCGTTTGTCCCGGTCAACCACCTCGAGGGCCACATCTCCGCGAATATCCTGGAGCATCGCGACCTCGATCAGCACCACCTGACCCTCGTCGTTTCCGGCGGCCACACGCTGCTGGTAGAGGTGATCGAGTTCGGGCAGTACAATATCCTCGGCCGCACGCGGGACGACGCCGCGGGCGAGGCGTTTGACAAAGTGGCGAAACTGATGGGACTCGGCTACCCCGGCGGCGCCGAGATCGACCGCCTGGCCGCGGACGGCGACCCGGGCTACCATCGCTTTCCCCGCGCCCTGCGACACGAGGACTACCAGTTTTCATATTCCGGCCTGAAAACGGCCGTGGCTCTCTACCTCGGTCGCATCGGCAAGGAAGAATTCGAACTTCACCTCTCTGACATCGCCGCCTCGTTTCAGGAGGCGGTGGTCGAGGTGCTCGTGGAGAAAGCAGTCCGGGCATCCGTTGAAAAGGCGGTGCGGCACGTTACGATCTCCGGCGGCGTGGCGGCCAACAGCCGGCTCAGGCAAATGCTGGCTGAGAGACTGGCCCCCGGCCGCAGGCTCTTTTATCCGTCGCTCGAGCTGTGCACGGACAATGCGGCCATGATCGCCGCCGCGGGCTATTACCGATACAAGAAGGTCGGTCCGGGCGAACTGATCGCCAACGCCGTTCCCTACCTGTCTCTCGAACAGGCCTGAAAGCCCACCCCAAACTGCTCACTTACGCCTTGCAAGGGAACGCAAAATCGTGTATCTATGGGACCGGGAAAGGTCTGCCTTGTAACCGTAGCACGTGATTCCCAGATGAGAGACCTGCTGGAAAGAAAGCTGTTTCCCTACGTCATCAAGCCCGGCCGATACGCCGGCGGTGAACCGGGCCGGATTGTAAAGAATCCCCAGGGCAGGGTAAACTACGTACACGCGTACCCGGACAAGTACGAGCTCGGGATGTCCTACGTGGGGCTGCAATCACTCTACCACGTCGTCAACAGTGACGATCGTTTCCTCTGCGAGCGCGTTTTCGCGGTCGACCGGGACGCCGAAGAGATCATGCGGCGCGAGAATATACCCCTTTTCTCGCTGGAATCGTCCCGGCCGGTAAGCCGGTTCGACGCCATCGGGTTCACGGTGGTGGATGAAACGGTCTACACCAACATTCTGGCCATGCTGGACCTTGCGGGCATTGCCCTGAGAGCTCGGGACCGCACCGACGATCAGCCGCTGGTCATGGCTGGCGGGCCGGCCGTTTACAACCCCGAACCGCTCGCACCGTTTGTCGACGTCTTTTTCATCGGTGACGCTGAAGAAGGCCTGCCGGAGATACTCGGCATCCTTGGCGATATGCGGGGGGCTTCCCGCGCGGAGAAGCTGGAGGCGCTTTGCCGGGCGGTCGAATCGGTTTACATACCGGCATTTTACGACGACAACCGGGTACCGCTGACGGAGTTTGCACCGGCCGAGATCAGGGCGCGCCTCGTCCCGCAACTGAAACCCGCCTATTACCCGGCCAGGCCGCTGGTGCCGCTTATCGAGACCGCGCACACTCATCTCGGTGTCGAGATCATGCGCGGCTGTCCGCAGGGCTGCCGCTTCTGCATGGCCGGGACCATCTACCGCCCCGTACGCCTCAGGTCCGGGCAGGACATCGTACACCAGGTCGACACGCAGTTGCAGCACACCGGCTACGGCGAGGTCTCCCTGCTTTCCCTGTCAAGCTCCGACTTCCCGGACATCGAGCCGCTGGCTGCCACGCTGGCCCAGCAGCTTGAGCCCCGACAGGTCTCGCTGGTTCTGCCGTCCCTTCGACCGGATTCCGTCACGCCGACGCTGCTCGACTCAATCGGTCGGTTCCGCAAGGGAGGACTGACGCTCGCCCCGGAGGCGGGTACGGAACGACTCCGCACGTTTATCCGGAAAAACATTTCGGATGCCGCGATCTATGATTCGATACGGCTGGCCTTCCAGAAGGGCTTCTCGAAGATAAAGTTGTACTTCATGATCGGCCTGCCGACCGAGACCGAGGACGACCTGCGGGGGATCGTGAATATGTGCCGCACCATTCACGGGATCAGCCGCGAATACGAAGGCAAAACGACCATCAACGTGACCCTGTCGCCGTTCGTGCCGAAACCACACACCCCGTTCCAGTGGGACGAAATCGTCCCCGAGAACGTCATTTATGACAAGGTCAGGTTCATCAAAACGCACACCCGGCTGGGACAGGTTCATTTCCGATACCACAGCACCCCCTTGGCAATGCTGGTGGGAATCCTGGGCCGTGGAGACAGGCGCATGGCCGACGTCGTCGAAAGCGCCTTCCGCAATGGCTGCCGTTTCGACAGCTGGAGCGAAGACTTTGACTTTGAGGCATGGAAAAGAGCTTTCGAGACGCAGAAGATCGATCTCGGCGAACACCACGGGGCCATTCCCTTTTCCCAAAACCTCCCGTGGTCACATATCCGCAAAGGCCCCTCGGTCGAACACCTCAGGGCGGAACGGGAGCGGACGTCGGCGCAGATAGGTCAGTACACCGGCCCGCTCACAGCGGCGCACGAACCGGGCGAGGAGGCTTCCGGCGAAAGAACGTTCGGTCGGGTCAAGAGGAAACTGGCCGGGCGTAACCAGGCTGCGCCGACGAAAAACCGCGTACGCATACGCTGGGGCAAGACGGCGCGTTACCGCTTCATGTCGCACCGTGACAACCTGCGGATGATAGAGAGGACGATCCGTCGCGCCGGGCTTCCCGTAGCTTACAGCCTCGGTTACAACCCGACGATGAAGCTGTCGTTCGGGCCGCCGCTGCCGCTCGGGTTTACTTCCAGCGCCGAGTACGTCGATATCACGCTGAAAGCCAACCTGATGCCGTACATGATCGAGCTGCTCACGAAGGCCCTGCCGGAGGAGATCGAACTGCACGAGGCTAAAGCGGTTCTCGCAAAAACGGCCTCACTGTCGTCGGCCCTGAACCGCGTCGTCTACACGCTGCCGCTGGATGCCTGGCAGGACGTGACCGCCCTGCGTGCCGCCGTTGTGAACGTCATGGACACCGAGTCACTCGAAGTTACACGAAGCGGCAAGGAGGAAACCAGGCAGGTCGACGTTCGTCCGGCGATATTCGAACTCTCCGTCGGGGAACGGCAACTGAGCATGGTCCTCGGCCTTGGCGAGGGCGGGTACACCCGGCCGGACGAGGTCATGGAGTTTCTGACCGACGGCCTGAAAACGGATATCGCCGCACTTGCCTTCCACCGGTCCGAAGTGTACCGGGTACAGCCGGACGGCAAGAAAATAGACGCGATGGAGATATGATCGGTTATGGCCGCGGGAAATAAGACAGGCTCGACGACTCGGTACGATACGGTTCGTGCGGCCGCCCTGGAGGCGATCATACGCATACAGAACGGCGAACAGACCGACCACGCCGTAAAGTCAGTCATCCAGAGAAGAGGTTTCCGTCCGCTCGACATCCGCTTCCTGCAACAACTTGTCAACGGCACCACCAAGATGCGCCGCCGCCTTGATTTCGAGATGAAGTTCTACCTCGCGCGCCCCTCGCTGGAGTTGCCCATAAACCTGTCGAACATCCTGCGCCTGGGCTTCTACCAGTTATTGTTCACCGATCGCGTCCCTCACGCCGCCGCCGTCTCGGAATCGGTGAACCTGGCCAGGCACTTCGGCGACGAAGCCCAGGCTCGTCTGGTCAACGCCGTCATGCGCGCCAAGCTCCGCGAGCCTGACAAGGTGGTCTACCCGGACAAGAACGAGGACCCGGTCAATTTCCTGGGCAACTACTACAGCTACCCGGACTACTTCGTGCAATACTGCCTGAACGAGTTTGGCCTGGAAGCAACCGAACCGCTGCTGGTCGCGTACAATCGGCCGCCGCGTGTCACCTACCGGGTGAACTTCCTGAAAACCAAGCCGGATGAGGTAGCCAACATTCTGCAGAAGAACAACATCGAATTCTCGTTCGGCAAGTACCTGCCGGAGTTCGTACACATAGAGATGAGCGGGCTGCCGCTGGAGGCCGAACTGATCAGAACCGGCAAGGTTTTTGTGCAGGATGAATCCGCCGGCCTGCCGGTGCGACTGCTGAATCCGAAACCAGGCTCGGAAGTCGCCGACCTGACCGCCGCCCCCGGAGGCAAGTCGACTTATGCAGCCATGCGCATGCGAAACAAAGGACGCGTTACGGCGGTCGATAAATCACGAGCGCGCCTGAAACTCCTGACCGAAAACGCGCGCCGCCTGGGCCTGCGGATCATTGCCCCGGTGGTCTGTGATGTTGCCGATTTCACCGGCGGACCGTTCGACCGCGTGCTGCTTGATCCCCCCTGTTCCGGATGGGGAACCGCCGGAAAACTGGCCGACCTTCGCTGGTCCAAGACGACCGAGGATATCGACAATCTTGTCAAGGTGCAGACAATGATGATCGACCGGGCCGCCCGGCTGGTCAAACCGGGCGGTGTACTGGTGTACTCCACCTGCACCATAATCCGCCGCGAGAACGACCAGATTGTGGAAGAATTACTGCTGCGCAACGACCAGTTCGAAATCGACCCGGCGGGCCAGTTCTTCGACGCCTCGCTGGCCACGGAGCGCGGCTTCGTCAAAACGTATCCCGCCGACAACGGCCTCGACGGCTCTTTTTGCGCCCGACTCAGGCGCAAGCTGAACCCCTGATCTTACGGCCGTGCTGTTAAACCTTGATTTGAGCCGCCTGAGTCCGGAACGTATCCCGACAAGGCCGAACCTATCTGCTGCGGGCTGAGTAAAAACAAGTATGAACCAAATACGTGCCACCAGATTGAGCCACTCGGCTTACCGCCGCCGGGGATGGATGGACAAATGGCTCCCCCCGGGTTCACGTCAGCGGAAAATCGTGCTGACCGTCATCCTGCCCCTGATCGGTCTTCTCCTTGCCGTAATAATAGTCGACAGGATCGTAATGCCGATCGTAACCCGCCAGGGAGCGGAGTTCCCGCTGCCGGACTTCTCCGGCCAGCGGCTGATCGAAGCCCAGATTTCGCTCGATAATCTTGGCCTGGGCTACCAGATCGCCTCGGAAGAATACTCCCCCGGAAAGGCGCACGGGACGGTCCTCAGCCAGTATCCCGTGGCCGGCACCAAGGTCAAGCCGGGACGCGACATCAAGTTCGTTGTCTCGCTGGGTCAGAAGCAGGTCGTCATCCCGAACATGGCCGGCCAGTCTGTCCGGCAGGCCATGCTGGAACTGGAGTCGGCGGGACTGAAACTGGGCGAAATCGCATGGGCCGTTTCCGACACCATCCCCGAAAAGGTGGTCGTTTTCTCTTACCCCTATGCAGGATCCGAAATACCCCTTGGCTCGTACGTCAACCTGATGGTCAACCATGGGCGCGCCTCGGATTTCACCTATATGCCCAACGTGATCGGCCTGACCATAGACGAAGCCCAAAAGCGGCTCGAGGACAAGGCCCTGAAACTCGGTCTTATCAGCTACCGGACGGACGAAAACTACCTTCCCGAGACGGTGCTCGAACAGTCTGAATCGCAGGGCACCGAACTGAACATCGGAACCGAGATTGACCTCGTGGTCAGCTCCACCGAGTAGTGAAACAAGCTTACAGCGGCACTTGTCTCTCTCATGCCCGGCACAGGCCGACGGGCGGATTTTCGTTGACTTCCGGCCCCGGAACCGGTATTGAAACGTGTGACCGGCAGGAGCAGACAGCCGCCGCAGGCCGGCTGTAATTCGCTCGGTTTCCTTGCGCGAAAGGTGATGACAAGGCCGAATCGGCTCCCCCATTGGTATTATCATGACAGATTACGATGGCAAACTGCTGGACCAGCGGCTGGTCGAGCCAAACCGGTTCCATGTAAGCACCATCCAGCGCCTGTATGACGTCCGCCTGACCGAAGACACAATCCTGGAACGGATCACCTACCTGAGTGACGGCTTGAAGATCAGGGGGTACGTGGCCCGGCCCGTCGATCCAGGCGTGTACCCGGTCCTCATCTGGAACCGGGGAGGGGTTCATGACCGCGGCTCGCTGGATGACCTGACCGCCTGGCTGCTGCTGGCGAGCACCGCCGCGTGGGGCTATGTCGTGCTCGCCACCCAGTACCGCGGCAACAAGGGCAGCGAAGGTCAGGAAGACTGGGGCGGCCGCGACGTGCACGACGCGCTGAACCTGATCCGGGTGGCCGAGCAGTACCCCGAGTGCGACGTGGAGCGAATCGGCATCGAAGGCGTCAGCCGGGGAGGCATCACCACCTTCCGCGCCATGACCATCGAGGATCGTTTCAAATGCGCTATCGTCTATGCGGGCATCGCCGACCTGTTCAAACTGTGCAGCAGCGACCGCGAGTTCTGCCGGCTGCTCGACAGGAAGTACGCTCATCTGGAGCCGCAGGAGAAGCGGACGGAAATGGAGAAGATGTCCGTGGTTCACTTCGTCGACCGCCTGCCGAAAAACATACCCATTCTGCTCATGCACGGGACCGCCGATACAGTGGTACCTATCGAGCAGTCCGAGGCGCTGGCGGCGGAGTTGACGCAGCGACAAATACCGCACAAATACGTGGCGATAAAAGGCGGTACGCACGTCACGCTCAAGGACGGCTCTTACAGGCAGATAGACGAGTATCGGCGAGAATGGCTGCAGAAGCACCTGGGACATTCCTGAGCCGAGGGCGGCCGTGCCGCCTCTCCGGCCTGCGTGAAAGCGCCTGCCTGACAGGTACTTGGCCGATGGCGAAGGTGCGGCGGGGGAGTGCGGGAGATGGACAAACCCCTTGCCAATCCGCGGGAATTGCGTATATTGGCTGGTTGCAAGCGAGAGGATATCGATCCTCAAGAGGTCGGGCGCTGCCATTTCGGCCGCGCCTTTGCAGTAAGCGGTTAAAACTGTTTTAGAATCGGGTTCACGCGGCGCGATGTTTTCCAGCCTGTCTGACAAACTGGAACTGGCTTTCAAGAAGATCCGGGGCCACGGCAAGCTCACGGAGAAGAACATCAAGGCTTCCATGCGCGATGTTCGCCAGGCGCTGCTGGAGGCCGACGTCAACTATAAGGTCGCACGTGATTTTGTAAAGGCGGTCGAGCAGGCCGCCACGGGAACGAGTGTCCTGCAATCGATAGATCCCGGGCAGCAGGTCATCAAGATTGTCCACGACGAGCTGGTGAGACTGCTCGGGGGCAAGGCCGAGGCGCTGGCGCCTATCGACAAATCACCCACCGTATACATGATCTGCGGATTGCAGGGGTCGGGCAAGACCACGCTGGCGGGCAAGATCGCGCTGATGGCCAAACGCAAGAACAAGAAGCCTCTGATGGTGGCCGCCGATACCTACCGACCGGCCGCCGTCAAACAGATCCAGGTGCTGGCCGACTCGATACAGGTCCCGCACTTCCATCTCGACGGCAAGACTCCCCCGGTAATCTGCCGCGAGGCCGTGCGCTACGCCGACAAGAACTTCATCGATCTGGTGGTTCTGGATACGGCGGGCCGACTGCACGTCGATGACGAATTGATGAAGGAACTGGAAGAGATCCGGGCGCTCGTCAAACCGGACGAGGTGTTGCTGGTGGCGGATGCCATGACGGGGCAGGACGCCGTCAACGTGGCCCGCGAATTTCACGAACGCCTGGCCCTGACCGGGGTGGTCCTGGCCAAGCTCGACGGTGACGCGCGCGGCGGCGCCGCCCTCTCTATCCGCGAGGTCACCGGCTGCCCCATCAAGCTGGCCTCGGTGGGCGAGAAGCTGGGCGATCTCGAGTTGTTCCACCCGGATCGCATGGCTTCGCGCATTCTCGGCATGGGTGACATTGTCACCTTAGTGGAAAAGGCGCAGGAGACCGTCGACCTCAAGCAGGCGCAGAAGATGCAGGAGAAGATCCTCAAGGCGCAGTTTGACTTCGAGGATTTCCTCGAACAGGTCGGCCAGCTCAAGAAGCTCGGCCCCCTGGAATCGATCATCGGGATGGTTCCGGGAATCGGCCGACAACTCAAAGGGATCAACTTTGACGACCGCGAGATTGAGCGCATGACGGCGATCATCAAATCGATGACCGTTGCAGAGCGGCGCAATCCGAACATCATCGACGGCTCCCGCCGGCAGCGAATTGCGGCGGGGTCAGGCAATTCCGTCCAGGCCGTCAACCAGTTGCTCAAGCAGTTTGCCGCCATGCAGAAAATGATCGGAAATATGAGCAAGAAGAAATTCAAAGGGCTGCCGAAGGATATCATGCCCTTCTGAGCGGCCCGGAGAATGGAGGTTAAGCGATTGGCTGTACATATCAGACTACGCCGGGTCGGCAAAAAAAAGCAACCGTCCTACAGGATCGTTGCCGCCGACTCGCGCCGTGCCCGTGACGGCCGTTTCCTTGAGGCACTCGGCACCTACAGTCCGGTGGACACGCCGGCCAGCGTCATCATCAAGGAGGAGCGGCTGACCAAGTGGCTGGACGAGGGCGCGATACCCTCGGACACGGTCAGTTCCCTTCTCACCCACGTCGGCTTTCTCGAGAAGTACGAGAAATCGAAGCGCGGAATGGACGTATCCGATTTGACCATCAGGTCAACTATCACCGAGCGTCGCAAGAGAACGCGCAAGATAAAGAAGGCAGCGGTGGCGGCCACCGCCGAGGAAAGTCCCAAGGTGACCGCCGAGGAAAGTCCCAAGGCCACCGCCGAGGAAAGTCCCGAGGAGACCGCCGAGGAAAATCCCAAGGTGACCGCCGAGGAAAGTCCCAAGGCCACCGCCGAGGAAAGTCCCGAGGAGACCGCCGAGGAGAGTGCCCAGGAAACCGCCGGGGAAACTGTCGAAAAAACCGACAAGGAAGCGGGCGAGAGCCAGGAATCATCCCAATAGGCGGGAGCACGCCGCAGGTGCCCGTACTGCCCCCGGGAGATTCCGTCGAACACAGATAAACGACCTCACGCAAGACTGCTGGCCTGTTCGAAAGGAAGACGGCAATGAGAGAGTTCGTCGTTAGAGCGCCGGTCGACCACCCGGACAAGATATCTCTCAGTGAAGTCGAGGGTGCCCGTACCACCGTGTACGAACTGCGAGTGGGCGACAGTGACCTTGGGAAGGTGATAGGAAAGCGGGGGCAAACGGCCAAAGCCATAGGCGTGCTGCTCACGGCCGCCGCCGCACGGCAGGGCATGAGAGCAGTTCCGGAAATGCTGGACTAATTGACTGTAGCGAAGCGATATGTATCGGTCGGTCGCCTGGGAAAGACGCGCGGCCTTACCGGCGAGATCTACGTCACGCCGTCGACCGACTTCCCGGACCGGTTTCTGAGTCTGAAGGAGATTTATGTGTCCGACCGCAACGGCTGGGATCGGATGCTGATCAGTTCGACCCGTATGATAGGGGCTCGGCCCGTATTGAAGTTCAGGGATGTCGACACTCCCGAAGACGCCGCCCGGTTGACCAACCGGGAACTGGCAGTCACCGATGATCAGCTGGTGGAGTTGCCGGACGGGACGTACTACGTGTTTGACCTGGTCGGCTGCGCCGTCTGTGAGGCGACCTCCGGCCGGATGCTCGGCGAGGTGATAGACGTGCGGCAGTACCCGGCCAACGACGTGTACGTCATCCGAACCGGCTCGGGCAAGGAGGTGCTCTTTCCGGCGGTCCGGCCGTACATTAAGCGGGTGGACATCGGCGAGAGAAAGATCATGGTCGAGCCGGGCGACCTGTTCGACGAGACATGAGCGGCGACGTATCGATGAAATTCGAAATCGTGACACTTTTCCCGGGTTACTTCAGCACGGTGTTCCGGCAGTCGCTGCTGGGCAAAGCGCTGGAGAAAGGGATCTTTGAAATAACAGTGGTCGACCTTCGCAACTTCGCTACGGACAAACACCGGACGGCCGACGATACACCATATGGCGGCGGGGGCGGGATGGTCCTGAAAGTGGAACCCCTGGACCGGTGCCTGGAGGCTCTCGGCTGGCCGCACAAGGCGGAAAAGAGAGCCACTCCGAGCGGGCACGTCCTCGTGCTTACATCGGCGGCCGGCAAACCGCTCGACCAGGAGACGGCGATCAGGTACTCGTTGTGTGAGAAGTTGACGGTCGTGTGTGGTCATTACCTGGGTGTGGATGAGCGCATCACGCAGTTGTACGAGTTCGAGGAGGTCTCGATCGGCGACTATGTCCTGACCGGCGGAGAGCCGGCGGCCGCCGTGATAGTGGACGCCACGGCCAGGTTGATTCCCAAGGTGCTGGGCAACTTTGAATCGGCCACGGAAGACTCGTACATGAATCAGCGGCTCGGTTACCCCTGTTACACCCGGCCGGCCGAATACCGGGGCCTCAAGGCACCCGAGGTGCTCCTCTCCGGGAATCACACCGAGATCAGGAACTATCGCCGGACGGAGGCCCTTCAGAAATGTCTGACAAACCGCCCCGACCTGCTTGAGAAGGCGGATCTGAACGAAGAAGAGGCAGCGCTTGTTGAACGACTCAGCGAACAAAGGAAAGATGTTTAGCATAGAAAGGATGGTCCCATGCACCGAATATCACAGATCGAAAAGAGCCAGTTGCGGGATGACCTGTCCCCCTTCGGGGCCGGCGATACCGTCCGGGTGCACGTCAGGATCAAAGAAGGAGAGAAAGAGCGGGTCCAGGTTTTCCAGGGGACGGTCATCGGACGCCGTGGCAGCGGCACCGGCGCCACCTTCACCGTCCGCAAAATCTCGCAGGGCATCGGCGTGGAGCGCGTCTTCCCGTTGCACTCGCCGAACGTGGCCAAGGTGGAACGCGTGCGCGCCGGCTCGGTCAGGCGCGGAAAGCTGTACTACCTGAGAAACCTGACCGGCAAATCGGCGCGCATCAAGGAAGAGCTGGCTGACAGTGCGAAAGCAAAGACCGCCGCCAAGGGCGGCAAAAAACCTTCAGAGCCTCAGAGCGGCAAATAGCCGCCGTCACCACCAGATCGCGAATCAAGCACCCGCCGCCGGGTGCTTCTTTGCGCAAGCCGGGACCGACGCCTCAGGCCGCACTTGCCGTTAAAGAACGGCACCCCCCCCTTATGCCGACAGTATGGTAAACGTGGTGTTGCCGTACTTCCGCTGCTGCGCAACGGGGTAGTCTTCAAACCGGAGTTCCCGCGTTTCCGACGTATCATGCTGGCAGACAATCAGCCCCTGTGATCCGGCCAGGCCGCAAGTGCGGATAGCGGCAAGGGTGGGATCGATCAGCCCCTGGTACTGCGGGGGCGCGATCATAATGATATCGAACTTTTGTCCCTGGTCCGCCAGTTCCGGCAGAGCCGACTGCACGTCCCTCTGCAGGCAGCGCAGCCGGTCGGCTACGTGAAATTCATCGGCCTGGCGATTGACAGCCTCAACCAGGGCCGGTTCCCTTTCCACGCCGACGGCGCACGCGGCGCCGCGCGAGACGGCCTCGAACAGGTATGAGCCGGTGCCGCTGAAAAGATCGAGGTACCGTGCCCCGGCAAGGTGCGGAGTCAGGAAATCAAAAATGGATTTGCGCAACCGACTCAGGGGCGGGCGTGTGACGCCGAGGTCGGGCGCCGTGACCCTGCGACCTTTCAGCTCGCCGGCGATCACGATGAACTCAAACTGCCTGGCCCGTTTACGTGACATGTCTGCACGAAATGTGAACAATCATCCGAATCCAAGATAACGGAAGCGACCCCGCTAACAAAACTGTTTTGAACGGTCGATACTATGACCAGTACGATATTCCTGTTGAATCTTCGCGGGAAATGACGTATACATGGTTGGAGGTCACATGAGACGTGACGTGACAGATTCTTCGGACACGCTTCAGACGCTGGATTTCGAGAGGACATTGTACGCGAAAGGGTACGGCGCGATCTGCGGCGTTGATGAATGCGGCCGTGGGCCTCTGGCCGGGCCGGTCGTGGCCGCCGCCGTTATTTTACCCGCAGAGGCAACCATTGAGGGCCTGGACGACTCCAAGAGGCTGACACCGCTGCGCCGTGAACGGGTCTTCGAACAGATCGCCGGCCTGGGACTCGTATGCTCCATCGGCATCATGGATCACGAGTGCGTGGATCGATGGAACATTCACCGCGCGTCTCTCATGGCCATGCGCAAGGCCATTATGGACCTGAAGCAGAACCCCGATTTCGTCATTGTCGACGGCAAGTACTGCATTCCCAACATCTCTCACCAGCAGATTGCCATCGTCGGCGGAGACAGACACTGCCGGTGCGTTTCGGCGGCTTCGATCATTGCCAAGGTCTCCCGGGACAGGATGATGGACCGGTACGAAGCGCTGTTCCCCTCCTACTCGTTCGCCACCCACAAGGGCTACCCGACGCCGGCTCACCTGCGCGAACTGCGAGAACACGGCCCCTGTGAGATTCACCGCAGGACGTACAAGCCGGTCGCGGAACTCGTGAATGTGCACACCCTTCTCTGAAGGCGGCGGCCGCGCCCCGGGGCGGAAAGTCAGCCGGGGGCGGGTCTTCGAGCAGCGGGCCGCCCGGTATTACCAGGACAACGGTTTCGAGATCCTCGAGCGCAACTGGCACGCGGGGCACAAGGAACTTGACCTGATAGTCAGGAAAGCCGACCTGATCGTCTTTGTCGAGGTCAAATCCGGATCCTCACGTCGGTTCGGCCACCCGGCCGAACGCGTCGACGGCCGCAAGATCAGCAACCTGATCGACGCCGCCCGACGGTTTCTCATCGACAGGAACATCGAGCACTGCGATCTGAGGTTTGACGTTGTCACGTTTGTGGATGGTGAACTGGAACACTTTCCGGACGCGTTCAGAGTCGAATGAGCACCGCGTCGGTGAGGGTGGTTATTGGCCGGCGGCTGAGTCCGCCTTCAGGCTCTCCGCTTCCACGCTCAACGAGTCCTCCATCCGGCCAAGCGAATCAGTGACCTCGTTGAGCATTCGCACAAACGAGTGGTATTCCTCCGGGCGATCCCAGTGGCGTTCCAGGTAGGCAAACATCTGCTCGGCCGACAGGCCGTTTGCGGCCAGCACCGAATCCCTGTAGGCCATATACGCTTGTGGGTCGTCACGAAAGCGAGCCGTGGCGATCCAGATGTCCGCCGTTACGAGGGCATACTGGCGGTCCAGGTTCTGTTGTCGCTCAGTTTGCAGCCGTGTAACGAGAACATACCCCTGCCAGATGACGAGCGCCAGAAGCAGCGGCAGTAAGCGCTTGAGCCAGATGAAGTAAGGCCAACTTTTCATTGTATCCAAGCGTAGAACCGGTAAATTATACCCCTGACCGGGCAAGGTCAAGTAGCAACTATGAAACTGGACTATCCCATTCGCCGGCGCTCCAGCCGTGCCGTCAAGATAGGCGGCGTCATTATCGGCGGCGGTTTCCCGATCACCGTACAGTCCATGACGACCGCCGATACCCGCGATGTCGAGGCTACGGTAGCGCAGATCGGGCAGCTATTCGACGCCGGGTGCGATATTGTCCGCCTGTCGGTGCTCAATCACGATGCCGCCGATCATCTGAAGGCAATTCGCGATCAGGTCGACCGTCCCCTTGTCGCCGACATACATTTTCAGTACAAGCTGGCCCTCAAGGCCATCGCCGCCGGCTTTGACAAAATCCGCATCAACCCGGGCAACATCGGCGCGCAGTGGAAAGTGCGCGAGGTCGCCAGGGCCGCCGGGGAGGCCGGTGTGCCCATCCGCATCGGCGTCAATTCCGGCTCGCTGCCGAAAGACGTCCTGGCCCGGCACGGTCACGACAGTCCCGAAGCCTTCTGCGAGGCGGCGCTTCGCGAAATCGCAGTCCTGGAGGAGATGGATTTCCGGGATATCGTCGTTTCCGTGAAATCGACAAACACCGTGACGGCCTTCTGGGCTTATCACATGCTTGCCGAGCGGTGCGACTATCCGCTGCACGTCGGCATCACCGAGGCCGGCATTCTTGAAACGGGAACGATCAAATCATCGGTCGGCATCGGCGCCATCCTTCTGACCGGCATCGGGGATACCATACGCGTGTCCCTGACGGCTGACCCGGTTCACGAGGTGCGGGTGGCCAGGCAGATTCTAGCCTCCTGCTCGCTGAGGCACGATGGTGTCGAGGTTATCTCCTGCCCCACCTGCGGCCGTTGCCAGATTGACATGATACCGCTAGCCGAGTCGATATCCGAAAAGACCAGACACATCAAGGCTCCGCTGAAAGTCGCCGTGATGGGGTGCGCCGTTAACGGCCCGGGCGAGGCAGCCGCGGCCGACGTCGGTATAGCCGGCGGCGAGGGCAAGGGCATTCTGATCAAGAAAGGTAAGATCGTCAGGCGAATGAGCGAGGACGAGCTGGAGTCCGCGCTGCTGCAGGAGATCGAGGCTATGACCGGCGAAAAGGTGAAACGCTGACGGGCCGTCTGAGCGAGGGCCGTTTCTCCCAACCTACCTTCTGATCGGAACTAACAGGCGGAACCGGGTCACGCTCTCACGGGCATCTCAGGCGTCGCTGTGCCATCCGTGAGGCAACCGGCGGAGTCGGGAAGTCTACGCTCGAAGACCCTTGGCGTAGATCGGCACGTTGTTGGCGACGACCTCTGACGGTGCGTAAACCTTTCCCTGCATTCCCCTCCAGAGGGTCTTGCCGAGAGCGCAGTCGAAAACCATTCCGATAAAGCAGCGAGCCGTAATCTCGTTGTTCTTCTTGGCAATCCGGCCATCCTGATACAGGCGATTCAACTGCCGGGTCAGGTAACTCTGGTACGTTCCCCGGATAACGTTGTAGATCTCGCTCGCCTTGGCGTGCCCCCTCAGCGCGGAGTATAACAGGAGTCGGTAAATGTCTTCATTCTCGGAGAAGAACGCGAGGATGTGTGTAGCCAGCGTGGATAGCAGGCTCTCGATGTCGGTCTCGGTCTCAAGGGCATCAAAAGTTGTCTTATGGTCGAGCCGAGCCGCCAGCGACTCCAGCACGGCATAGTAGATCGCCTCCTTTGATTCATAATGCCGATAGACGGCCGGTTCGGTGATGCCGCACTTCTCGCTGATCTGTTTAACCGTCACTTTGTCGTAACCGTCCCGGCTGAAGAGGCTGGTGGCCTCCCTCAGAATCTGCCCTTTCCTGTCTTCGAACACTCGAGCCATTGGTGCTTCTCGTTAGTTGCCGCAAACTTACATTTACGCATCAATGTAGGCAGGTCGGCGTCTGAAAGTCAATCGGTTTCTCCACATTCTTGTTACAGTTTTCACAAGGAGGCCGAAGGTATGATGCTGGTCGCGGCTGCTGGACGGGAACCCGGGTCAGTCCGGTTTTCTCGGTGCCACCATGATGGACTTCTCGCGCTCCACCGTTACCAGACCCGGTTTGACGCCGCGGGGTTTGCGGACGAACCGCCGCTGAGTATAGATTACGGGGACCAGAGAGTCGTTCTTGGCCTTACTGTAAAAAGCTGCGGCGGCCGCCGCCTCTTCGATCTCTCGCCGAGACGGGTCAAAGGACTTGTTCGGGAATTTCATTACCACGTGCGAGCCGGGGCACTGCTGCGTGTGGAACCAGAGTTCATACGGCTTGGCAAATTCAAAAGTTGTGCGGTCGTTGTCAGTGCCTTCACGGCCGACCAGTATCCTCAGCCCGGTCGAAAGCGTGTGCTCGCGATACGGCAGTCTCGGTCGGAGCGGCGTTTTTCGCGCGACGCCGGGCAGCAGGCCGGATATCTCACTCTGGTATCTCTCCCGAGCAGCCTCGAAATCCCGTTCGAGATCAGCCCCTATAACCTGTAACTGCTCGAGTTCGTCGCCGGATATCTCCCGTCGCCGCACCAGCAGCTCAAGCCCCTCCCGGCCCTTGCGGTATTTTTTGAAGTACGCCTCGATGTTTCCCCCGGGTGACTGAGCGGGGTTCAGCGCTATCTCTACCCGGGACGGCGGGTCGACGAAAACATCGTCAAGCGCGATGGTGGTCATACCCTTGCGCAGTTGCTGCCGGTTGACCTGCAGCAGTTCGCCGATAACACGGTCCTGCTCGTAGTCCGACGCCCGGTTGATGTCATGTTCAAGCTTCTCCAGCCGCCGCTCCAGTTTCCCGATAGCGCGCTCGACGGCGGAAAGCACAGCTTTTTTCTCGACCTCGGCTCCGGCTACAGATTGCCGCTGTACTGTCATATTCAGGATCGCCAGCGAGAGTGTCCTGAACTTCTCGGGCGTCTGTTCGACGAATGAGAGCTTGAAGGGATAGGCTTCCAGCCTCTCGTTCACGCCATAAAGATATCCATCGCGGGCTGTCATAAAGGTCCGGGCCAGTTGGCGGACAGTCCGGGCCAGGTTGTCAAATTCGTCAGGTGAAACGTCGCCGAGCGACCCGGCCGTTATGTCTGACCGCTTGAGCGCTTCTTTCGCCATAGTCTGATTGAAGCTGGCGATGCGTTTCTCGGTGAAGGCCACCGGTGACTGGCCGGCGGCGGCGCGGCCTGCAGCGCTGCGCAGGAGTTGACCGGTGATTTCCAGCGGGTTCAGGCGCCCCGGGGGAACGGCCGGCACATCGTACGGAGTTCCGGGGTCGAACTCGCGTTTGCGGAGGGTAGCGCGCCGTCCGCCCTCGTCGTCAAGCAGCCATAGATTTCCATTGGGCCCCACAGCCTCAAAAACCACCGCCAGCCTGCGTCCCTCCAACGTGACGTCTATCCTGAATATCCGATCAAGGCCGAACTGTTCAACGCCGACTACAACGGCACCATCAAGCCCGAACACGGGCCACGGCTTTTCTGCCGTCTCAAGTCGTATCTTGGAGGCCGGCGCTACAAAACACCCCCACCCGGCAGGGTGATAGACAAAACCCAGGGCCAGATGCGATCGCGGCCGTCGGAAAAAGAAATAGGCGGCCCGCTGCTTTTTGTAAAACTCGGTGGACGAAACGGACGCATCGATTATGTCGCGTTGAAGCTCACCGACAAGGGCCGCGATGTGCAGGGCCGTTTGCATGGGCCGAATATATCCGCACTGTATGTGTCGGACAAGGTTGTATTTACGTCCGTCCCCCTGTATACTGCCGGCGCGAGCCGTCACGGCAAAGTCGTCAGCGCCGGCAGAAAGGGAAAAAACGCGTGAAATACGGAGCCAGAAACAAGGTCACGGCCAGGGTCAAGTCAATCAAGAAGGGCGACGTTATGTCGCTGGTCAAGTTCGACGTTGCGATGCCCGCACAGATGGCCTCGGTCCTGACCGTTGAGTCCGTCGAACATCTCGATCTGAAAATCGGTGACGAGGTGCAACTCGTCATCAAAGCCATTCACGTCCTGCCGGTGAAGGAGTAGCCGCTCGCCGGGCCATGGCGCGACCCCGGGCTGCGTCAGGCGGAAAAGCGCGTGAAAGATCGCACGGGCGAAGATTTCCCCGGATGCGGGGAGTCTGCGGAAACAATTCGAGCGCCGGAGCGGTTAAAGACGTGTCGCCCTCCAAACGGGGGCACGTGCAATGTACCTCTTAAGCGGCGAAAGGCGGAAACAGGATTTTCCGCCTTTCGCTTTTATGTTTGTGCGGGGCCGGATGACCGGCCGCCCCGACGGGTCGGGGTGTTCACTTCTTGCCGAGGTTCGGCCCGATCATGTTCTCCGGACGAACCTTGTCGTCAAACTCCTCTGCGGTGAGGATGCCAAGTTTCACCGCGGCCTCTTTGAGAGTCGAGTTATCCGCGTGGGCCGTCTTGGCCACTTTGGCGGCATTGTCATACCCGATGTGAGGGTTCAAGGCCGTCACGAGCATGAGCGAGTTGGTCAGGTTCTTCTTTATGTTCGTCTCGTTCGGCTCGATGCCCGCCGCACAGTGCTCGTTGAACATCTCGCACGCATCGGCAAGAAGCCTGATCGACTGCAGCACGTTGTAGATAATCACCGGCTTAAACACGTTCAGCTCGAAATTCCCGGACGACCCGCCGACGTTCACCGAGACGTCGTTCCCGATCACCTGCGCACACACCATCGTCATGGCCTCGGTCTGGGTCGGATTAACCTTGCCCGGCATGATCGATGACCCCGGCTCGTTGGCCGGTATCGTTATCTCACCGATACCGCACCGTGGCCCGGACGCAAGCCAGCGAATGTCGTTGGCGATTTTCATCAGGGAACAGGCAATTGTCTTGAGCACGCCCGATGTCTCGACGAGCGCATCGTGAGCGGCCAGGGATTCATACTTGTTCGGCGCGGTCACAAACGGCTTGCCGGTCAGTTCGGCAATCGTGGCTGCCGACTTCACGGCAAAATCCGGGTGCGTGTTAAGCCCGGTGCCGACCGCCGTCCCCCCGAGAGCCAGCGGGTAAAGCCGCTTGAGGCAATCATCGACTCTCGCCAATGCGTTCGTCAACATCTGCACGTAGCCCGAGAACTCCTGGCCAAGCGTCAGCGGGGTGGCGTCCATCAGGTGCGTCCGGCCGATTTTGATAATGTTGTTGAACTCGTTGGCCTTCCGTGCCAGCGTGTCCCGCAGCCGCGTGACCATCGGGATCAGCCGGCCATGAATCTCCTCGACCGCCGCGATGTGCATCCCGGTCGGGAACGTGTCGTTCGACGACTGCGCCTTGTTGACGTCATCGTTGGGATGGATCGGCTTCTTGGATCCCATCTCGCCGCCGGCAAGCTCAATCGCCCGGTTGGAAATCACCTCGTTGCTGTTCATGTTGGTCTGGGTGCCGGAACCGGTCTGCCAGATGACCAGCGGAAAGTGATCGTCCAGTTTACCCTCTATGACCTCGTCGGCCGCCTTGACGATCAGGTCAGCCTTGTCCTTCGGCAGGAGTCCCAGGTCGTGGTTTACCAGCACCGCCGCCTTCTTGAGAATCCCCATGGCCCGGATTAGCTCCCGGGGCATTCTCTCACCGCCGATTTTGAAATGATGCAGCGACCGCTGGGTCTGAGCACCCCAGTACCGGTCCGCCTGAACCTTGATTTCCCCCATTGAATCCGTCTCTATACGGAAGTCCATCGCACACCCTCCCAGCTTGTTACGAATTTCACATACGTCGGCTAAATATACACTTTCTCCTTAAGAGTTCAAGTCAGATTCGGGAGTGCGGACGCGGATCTGGCCGGCCGCGACCGACCGATGTATTGCCGGACTGCCCGAGGCTTCACGGACGGTAGTTCCGGACAAACTCCATCCGTTTTTTCAGCGACGGGTGATTGTAGAACCAGAACTCTATGAAGGAAGGTGGGTCGGGGTCCGACAGATTATAGACCGCCAGCTTGTCAAAAGCCACGGCGGCCGTCTCGCCGGAGACGCCCGTGATGTCCATGGCGTACTTGTCGGCCTGAGATTCGACGTACCTTCCGAACCCGTTCGTAACCGGCTGGGCCACAAAGGAGATAACCAGCAGAAAAATAAGGACCAGCGGCAGTGAGGCGATATCCGAGAGGCGGTCGAACCTGAACCGACTGCTGAAGCGGGCGATAACCCGGTGAATCGTCCTGCTGACCAGCCACGACGTGAACAGGAGAAAGAGGATCAGCAACCCGATGCCCTGCCAGAGATGGTCCATGACGTAGTGCCCCATCTCGTGACCCACCACGAACTGAATCTCGTCGTGGCTGAGATTCTTCAGCAGGTTGTCGTAGAGGACTATCCGTCGTGAACCGAACAGCCCGGTCATGTAGGCGCTCACCTTGGAAGACTGGCGCGAAGCATTGACTTCAAAGATATTCGACCCCTCGACCCCGCCCCGCTCGGCCAGTGTCATGATTTCCGATTCCAGCACCGTGTCCTTCAGGGGCGTAAACTCATTGAAAAGGGGATCTATCACCAGCGGCGCAATCACGATGACAAACACGAGTATCGGAGTCGCGCCAATGGTGAACACCAGCCACCACATGCGGGTCTTCTGCACCAGCCAGTAAAAGAACCAGACCGGCACCGCGGCCACGACAATCAGGACCAGCAGTTGCAGGAGATCATCCGTCAACCACTGAAGAAACGTCTGGTTCATGAAACCGTAGCCGCTCTCCACAAAGAAACTTCGGTATACATGTACGGGAAAGCCCAGCAGGTAGTCAGCGACCAGGACCAGGGCAAGGAAGGCCCAGATCACGAAGAAGCGGAGCCGAAGCCGTGAAGCCCAGTCACGAAACCTGGCCGACAACCCGCTGACCAGGATTATGGCCAGCGTAGCTATGCCGACAAGAAACTCGACAAAAAGCCAGACCTGATTCAGGCGCGAATACGAAACCAGCTTCTCGTACCGTTCCGGTGACAGGGGGTAGGCCGGCTCTCCCGGCGTTTCGGCCGTCACCGCTCCGGTTGCCGTATCAACGGCTGCCGGCCGGTCGGCCGTGCCGGCGCTGTCGCCGAGAGCCCGGGCGCTGCTTCCGGGTGAAAACGCGACGATGCCAAGAGCTGTCCACGTCGAAAGCAGGATAATCGATCTAACCAGTTTGATATACAATGCCGGAACCTCTCCTGGATATGTGCCTGAACTGGTCAAATATGTGCGCGTTCAGTCCGGCAGGCAATAAGAAAACGCCGTCGAATTCCGCGCTCGACGACGCTTACGGGCAAACTTGATTTACCGCCCGGCTCAGGCTCTGGCCAGGAGAGCTGCCTCTCCGGCCGGGTATACGGACACCCGTTTTCCTCTCCGACCGACGCGCTCAAACGTCACGACGCCGTCAACTTTGGCGAACAGGGTGAAGTCCGAGCCCATGCCGACATTGAGGCCGGGCCTGATGGGCGTGCCGAGCTGGCGGACAATGATTGAACCGGCCGATACGGCCTGGCCGCCGTAAACTTTGGTGCCCCGTCGCTGGGCATTTGAATCGCGGCCATTCTTGGAAGAACCTACACCTTTTTTATGAGCCATATCAAACCTCTACCGTCAGCACGTTGACACAAACTGCATATCAGCCGGCCGGTTCCGGCCGGGCCCCAAGTATAATACATATCGGATTTTTCGCAACACCTTTTGCCCGTTCTCTCCGGCCGGGCCTGCCGAACCCCAAAAGCAAGCGGTCGGACCGGGACGATCCGACCGTGCGCGCTCGCAAGTTATCCCCGCCCGGCGGCCGGTCAGCCGACTCTTTCCCTCTCTTGAGAAGAGGTATTGAAGGTGAAGACCAGCTTGTCCTCGGCCGCACCGATGACGAGGTCGCAGTCCCCGCCATACTGACCGCGAAGGATTTCCTCCGCCAGCGGGTCCTCCAGGTACCGCCGCACCGCCCGTTTCAGCGGCCGGGCGCCGTACGAAGGATCGTACCCCTTTGCGGCCAGGAAATCCCTGGCCTCGTCGGAGAGACTGAAACTGATCCCTTTTTCGGCCAGTTGCCGGGCAATGTCGACAACCAGTATAGCGATAATCTGCTTGATATGCTCTCTGTCCAGATGGTTGAAAATGATCGTCTCGTCGATCCGGTTGAGCAGTTCCGGGTTGAAGATCTTCCGCACCTCGTCCATGATCTTCTTCTTCATACCTTCGAACGAACTGTCGACCTTATCGGCGTCAAAGCCGACCGTCTTGCCGTCGCGCAACTGCTTGGTGCCGATATTCGAGGTCATAATCACGACCGTATTCTTGAAATCGACCCTGCGACCGAACGAGTCCGTCAGGGCCCCGTCGTCAAACAGCTGCAACAGAATATTGTACACGTCCGGATGTGCCTTTTCGATCTCGTCCAGAAGCACCACCGAGTACGGTTTCCGGCGCACTTTTTCAGTCAACTGGCCGCCCTCCTCGTACCCGACGTAGCCCGGCGGGGCGCCGATGAGACGCGAAACGGCGAACTTCTCCATGTACTCGGACATGTCGATCCGAATGAGCGACTCAACGTCGTCAAAAAGGAACGTGGCGAGCGTCCGCGCCAGCTCGGTCTTGCCAACGCCCGTGGGGCCGAGAAACAGGAACGTGCCGATGGGTCGGCGCGGGTCGCCAAGCCCGGCGCGGGCTCGACGTATAGCCTTGGCCAGCCGGCTGATGGCTTCATCCTGACCCACGATCATCTTGCGAACCTCGTCCTCCATGCGAAGCAGGCGCTGGGATTCCTTCTCCTCGAGCCGGAACAGCGGAATACCGGTTATCTTCGCCAGAACGCAGGCGACGTCATCGGCCGTCAGGATGACCTTGTCCCTCTCCCGCTGCTCTTCCCAGTCCTTCTGAAGCGCCGATAGCTTCTCCTTTTCCGCCTTGATTTCGTCACGCAACTGGGCAGCCGTTTCGAAGGCCTGGTTCTTAACCGCCTGCTCCTTCCGACCCTGCAACTCGGTCAGCCGGCTCTCTATCTCGGCGAACTCGTCCGGGCGCGTGTAGGTGGACAGGTGCGCCCGGGAGGCCGCTTCGTCGACCAGGTCGATCGCCTTGTCGGGCTGGTATTTCCCGGAGACGTACCGGTTCGAAAGTCGCACCGACGTTTCGATCGCTTCATCCGATATGTGCAGCTTGTGATGCTCTTCGTACTTGGGTCGCAGGCCCATGAGAATGTTGATGGTATCCTGCTCGGAGGGAGGCTCCACCATCACCGTCTGGAAGCGCCGTTCCAGGGCGCCGTCCTTCTCGATATACTTGCGGTACTCGTTGAGGGTGGTAGCGCCGATGCAGCGCAACTCCCCTCGGGACAGCGACGGTTTGAAGATATTCGAGGCGTCAAGCGAACCCTCGGCACCGCCGGCGCCGACTATGGTGTGCAATTCATCAATGAAAATGATCACGTCGTCGGCGTTGATGATTTCGTTCATGACGGCCTTGAGCCGCTCCTCGAACTGCCCGCGGTACTTGGTCCCGGCCACCAGCGAGGCCATGTCAAGCGTAACTACGCGCTTGTTCTCCAGCGTCTGCGGCACGTTTCCTTCGACGATCTTCTGGGCCAGGCCCTCGGCGATGGCGGTCTTGCCGACGCCCGGTTCACCTATCAGCACCGGGTTGTTCTTCTTGCGACGCGAGAGCACCTGGCAGACGCGTTCAATCTCGTTCTCCCGACCGATAATGGGATCAAGTTTCCCGCGCCGCGCCAGTTCCGTAAGGTCCCGCCCGAAGTGATCCAGGGCCGGTGTCTTGGACTTCTTGCGCTTTTTCTTGAAGGCTGACGGTTTGCCGCCCTGGATGTTCTTCAGCTCTTCATAGGCTTCCTTGTAGTCGATCTCGTACGTGGAAAGGACCTGAGCGGCAACCCCCTCCTCGTCCTTGAGCAGGGCCAGCAACAAGTGCTCGGTATCGATGTCCTTGGACTTCAGGGCGCGGGCCTCCTGCCCGGAGACCTCGAGCGTTTTCTTGGCCCGGGCGGTCAGGGGGAGCTGACCCATCGTCATGGTGCCGCCGGAGGGTTGCACCACTTCCTCGATGGACGCCTTGAGATCCTCGATGTCCAGGCCGAGGTTGGCGATGATCTCCACCGCGTGGCCCTCACCGAGTCGAATGAGCCCCAGCAGGAGATGTTCCGTCCCGATATAATCGTGCCTCAGACGCGAGGCCTCATCACGGGCATATTCGATTGCTTTGCGAGCTGCCTCCGTAAACATCTCATTCATCTCAAATCACCTTTTTCCCTCTGTAAAAATATAATATCGACGCACAATTCCTGCAAGAACCAAAACACGCGCCTATTGCTCCGTGTTCCGGAATTTTTCACGCACCATCTGCGCTCTGACGAAATCGCGTTTGCCGTGATCCATCTCGTGGCCGTAATACTTCTGAAGGTGGGCCGGCTGTGACACCAGCAGAATCTCGTTAATCAGGGCGATATCAAGGAAATCAATGATCTTCATGGCATGGCCGAGCCTGACCGCCGAGAGCAAGTTCATAACCTCGTCGGACGTGAGCACGCGCGCGTGCTTGAGAATACCGTAGGCCCGCCAGATCTTATCTTCGATCATGTCCTGGGCCTCGTCAATGAGACGCTGCCGCGCCATCGCCTCATCCTCGATAATCTCATGCGTGATTCGCGAGATCAGGCCGATAATGTCCTGCTCCGTCACGCCCAGCGTGTTCTGGTTGGAAACCTGGAACAGGTTGCCCAGCACGTCGGAGCCCTCGCCGTAGAAGCCGCGCACGATGAGGCCGCTTCGGGTAATGCGCGAAACCACCTTCTCGATCTCCCGGGTGAGAACCAGGCCGGGAAGGTGAATGAGCACCGAGGCCCGCATACCGGTACCGGCATTGGTCGGGCAGGCCGTGAGGAAACCGAAATCCGGATCGTAGTCAAACTCGATATACCGGCCGATTTCCGACTCGTACGTGATGGCAAGGTCGAAGGCGCCCTCCGGGTCAAGGCCCGCCGAAAGAGCCTGGATTCGAAGGTGATCCTCTTCGTTTACCATGATAGACAACCGCTCCGACTCCCCGATCAGCAGGGCCTTGGACGAGTCGCCGTCGAAAAACACCGGCGAGATCAGGTGACGTTCCACCAAGAAATCGCGGTCGAGTTCGTCCAGGTCGCTCGCGTTGCACGTCTGCGAGCCGGAAAGCAACTCGGAGCGGGCAAGCGTAGAATCGAAGTAGCCGACCACTCGTTTCCTTGTTTCGCTGTCCGCGGTGGTGGGGAACCTGCAACCGGCCACGTTGCGGGCGAGACGGACCCTGGTCGAGAGCACGACCAAGGCTTCGTTCCCCCTGCCCGAGAGCCAGGCGGCCGGTGATTTGGCCATTTCCTCAAACATCGTTCCCAACTTTCTACCCTCTACTTGGTGCCAGCCGCCATGCTGTCACGAACCGCCTGCAACTTGTCACGCAACTCTGCGGCACGTTCGAACTCTTCCGACTCAATGGCCTTTCTCAGTTCGGTCTCGAGCCGTTCCTCTTCCTTGATCGGCAGGGCCGCCTCTTCGGCCGAGGCAACCTGTTCGGGGTTTCTTCCCCTATGAAGCGAGGCACCGTGAATCTTGCGCATGATAAACTCAAGCCGGGGACGGAAGCTGGCGTAGCATTCGCCGCAGCCGAACCGGCCCTGGCGCGTGAAATCGTCGAACGAAAGGCCGCACGACTTGCACACGAGGTCTTCGGCCGTCTCTCCTGCGCGGGCGGGCGCGATGTTCTTGGCCAGCCCGGACAGTATCTCCGCCAGGGGAAACGGCACGTTGTCCAGGGGCGAATGAAAACCCCGAGCCGCCGCGCACTCCTTGCAGAGTGACAGGGCCAGTTTCTCGTTGTTCACGATCTGCGTCAGGTGAACCGTCGCTTCTCGTTTTTTGCAGTCCTGACAGAGCATTTTTCTCTTACCCTCGCATCGTCACTCGGCCAGCCGCCCGTCCACCATCCTGAATTCCCGCTCGCACATGTCGGCCAGTTCACGGTTGTGGGTGGCAATCAGAAGGCTCGTCGCTTTCTCGACGTTGAGTCGGCACAGCAGCTCGTGCAGAACGCGGCCGGTGGCACTGTCAAGGTTTCCCGAGGGCTCATCAGCCAGAACGATCTCGGGGTCATTGGCCAGCGCACGCGCTACCGCTACCCGCTGTCGCTCACCACCCGACAACTCCCGCGGACGATGCGACTTTCTATCTATTAAACCTACGTCTTGCAGTAGTTGTTCCCCTCTGCGGCAGGCCTCGGACCGCGCGTAACCGGCCAGAAGCAAGGGAATCATCACGTTCTCAAGGGCACTGAAATCCTCCAGAAGATAGTGGTGCTGAAACACAAAACCGACGTTTTCGTTGCGGAATCTGGCCAGCACCTCTTCGGACTTCCCGCCAAACGAGACGTTGCCGATTCGGACCGAGCCCTCTGTCGGCCGGTCCAGGCCGCCGAGGATGTGAAGGAGGGTGGATTTCCCCACCCCGGAGGCCCCGGTCACCACGGCCATTTGTCCCCTTTTCACCTCCAGCGTGATCCCCTTGAGCACCGGGAGAATCCCATCGGTGGTTTTAAACTCACGGTGTATGTCCTCGGCGGACAGAATGGGGTCAGTACGTTCCATGTTCAGTCGCTGAGCATATCCCATATATTACTACCCACACTACTAATTTCGCCACATTTGCCCAAAGTTTTAGCAAAACCGGCCTGTTTCACAAACTCACTCCCTGAGTACCTCTATCACCGACAGCCGCGCCGCCTGACCGGCGGGGTACAAAGCCGCCAGGTAGCAGATAAGGAACGTGGCTAACCCGGCCAGAACGAAATCGACCAGGTGGGTCTCGATCGGCAGGTAGCTGATGAAGTAAATGTCCGCCGGCAGAGAGATAAGCCGGAACCGGTTCTGAACGTAGGCCGCCAGCAGGGCGAGGCCCCAGCCTCCCAGCATTCCCAGGAGGGCTATCAAAAGCCCCTTGTAAACGAAAATCCGCCGCACCGACCGGGGAGTCGTGCCCAGGGTCTTGAGTATTCCGATCTCCGCCCGCTTCTCCATGGTCAGCATGACCAGGGTGGAGATAATTGAGAAGGCGGCGACAATGACAATCAAAATAAACCCCAGAAAGAGAATCTTTTTTTCGAAGGCGATCCAGGAGAAGAGGTTCTGATGCAGAACGTTCCAGGGCACGATGTCGTATTGAAACCCGAGCAACGAATCGATGACGGGGGCCAGTTCGCTCGCCCGGTAGATGTCCGTAAGCTTCAGGTGAACCGCAGTCACGGCATCACCCACGCGGAACAGCTCCTGCGCGTCGGTCAGTGAAATGTATGCCTGCTGGCCGTCAAACTCGAACATGCCGGTTTCAAAGAGCGCGGAAACGTAAAACTTCTTTACACGGGGGCGGCTGTTCCTTTGCAGATCCTCGCCGCTCATGGAATAAAGCACCACGGGCTGGGCGATAAAGACACCCAGCCGGCCGGCCAGGCCCCGGCCGAGTATGATCCCGGGCAGGGTATCACCGTTGATGACCTTCTCTTCGAAGGTGTAGGTGCCGAGCTTGATATCGTCGGCGATGTTGGCCGTACGGCGCTCCAGGTCCGGGTCAATGCCCCGCACAATAATGCCGTCTCCGGTCGAGGCCGATTGAATCGCCGCCTTGGAGTAAATAAAGGGAGAGGCCGCCAGTACGCCGTCGGCCGTCTCCAACTGTCGAACGACTTGCCGGTAGTCCGTAATGTACGGATCACCGAGGGGGAACACCGAGATGTGTGACGTTGTCCCGAGAAGACGGGACCTTATCTCCGCCTCAAACCCGTTGTGCATGGACATGACAAAGCACACCACGGCGACCCCAAGGGTCACGCCGACTATCGTAATCCAGGTCGAGACGGATATAAAGTATCTCCCGGAACTAAAATACCGCCGCGCAATGTAGCTTTCAAAACTCACGCCGTGCCGCCGTCAAAAGGAGCTAATTAGTTATTTGACAAATAATTATACAGCCGGGCCGGCGGTCAGGGCAATCATTTTCGGTGTGAGATTCAGGACAAAAAAGCCCCGTGTGACCCGGCGCCGCCGGGTTCCACACGGGGTACGTTTGATCTCGGGACCGTCTGAAAAGTCCGGGTTACGGCTGACAGCTGCCGTCTCTCAGGCGCGTCTGATCGCGGTCACCGCCCGTGCAGCAGTCCTCCTTGTCCACCTTGTACTGCCATTTGTACTTCCACTGGTACTCGTGGTTGTTGCCGTTGTCTCCATCTCCCTGAACTGGCGGATCGGACGGCTTGGCCTGCTCACCGCCTCCTGCATTGTCGCAACCGGTGCACGACTGCCAGAAGTAGTACCAGTTGTAGTACCACCCGTAGTTCCAGTTATAGAAGTTGCCGTCTCCGGTGCCGTCGCCCGGGCCGTTTCCATTGGGGCCACCGGCCTGAACCGGGGTCACGCCGAAAGCGATCAGGAGAGCAAGAACCGTTACCAGGACTGATGCTCTTCGCATAACTAAGGCTCCTTTGTTAGTGGGCTGTTTGAAACACTGACGAATCTGCTTCTACTCCGTCACATGCTACCTTCAAAAAGTGTGCCGTGGGGGTGTCCGGATCCAAGCCGAAGTGTGACAACGGGATCGCCGATTCGGCCCACCGTCCCGTCAGTCCCCCGCGTACCATATGGGACACCACCGCTGATGGATGTCCCGAACGGTTCACCTGGCGCTCGACCCAAGGGGATATTGCCGTCTTGAATGTGATCATCCGGTACCTTCACTAAAAGTCAGCCAGACAGAGCGGTTTGTCTTCGGTTGCGAACAGGCGATGGACCGTATCGGCATAGCCAGCATCAGAGATCTCGGCCAGGCCGTAGGTCAGCAGGGACCGAAAGCCCACCGCTCCCATGAACAGGGACGAGAAGTCCGCGATATCCATGGCGACATCGACCTCGCACGGTCCGGAATCCGCGACGGCCAGCCGGCCCTCCGTTACGCACAGTATAAGCGATCCGGCGTTCCTGGGAAAGAAAATATCCGTCAGGCTGAGCCTGAGGCTGACCGACACACCGCCGAAGTCGTGGTCGGCGAGAAGCTCAAACATTTTCCGGACGTTCAGTACGCGGTACATGATCCCGACTCCGGAGACGTGGCACTCATGGAACACTGGCCTGGACAGGTTGCCGGAGCCGTTGCGGGGATCCTCCAGAAGCACGTAGAAGTCGTCATCGGGCGTGCTGAGAACGACGCGGTTCACCTGGTCACCCTGGATTCGAAGGAAAGTCAGCAATTCGGCCAGCACCTGGCGGGACTCGTACAGCAGGATGTCAACAATGATATCGTTGTCCAGGAAGTTGTCGGGGTTATTGGATCGGAATCGGTAAATAAGATATCCCTGAATCCTGCCGGCGTCTTCGTAGCAGACACACCGGAGATTCGGGCGCAGTTCGAACTGGTTTTCCCAGCCGATCTGTGATTCCTCAACCATGCCGGTGCGCCGCTCGCAGAGACGGCTGTGACAATCGTTGAGCGCCGGGATATCCTCAGGCTTGAGAAACCGGACGTGTTCCCCCGGCTGCGCGACGGGCAGGCTCTCCGGCTTGAACCGGTACTGGTGCATCTTGGCGCCGATACCGAAACCCATCCGGCGATAGAAGTCAGGGCGGAAGGGCCAGAGGACGGCCATCGGCGCGCCCATCTCGTAATAGTGATCGAGATAGAATTCCATGAGGTCCCGGGCGACGTGCTGCTTCTTGTGCGCCAATTCCACGGCCAGGGACCCAGCCCCGCCGGCAAGGACCTTTGCACCGCGAACGTTCATCATGAAGTCATGCAGACTGATCACGCCCGCCAGGGTGTCGTTGCGGAAAGCGCCGTACAGCGTTCGGCGCGTGTCCTTTAACCACTTTTTGAGGACCTCTTTGGCCCGTTCGCGGCCTTCCGGCGTAAAGACCCGCGTCCCCGGGTAAGCCTCGGTGGAGATACGCACAAACTCGCTGAAGTGCTCCTCGGTCAGGTTCCTGATTTCGCTCACGACTCCTCCTGAGACCGGTCGGTCCCCGGGCCGCGTCCTCTACTCTGGCTCGCCGCCCTCATCTTCGAGGATCTGCCTGAGAATCTGAGAGACCGGCACGGTGCCTTCGCCGACTTCCTTCATCTGGGGAAAGAAAATAACGTCGCGAATGTTCTGCTGGTTGGTCAGCACCATTACAAGCCGGTCGATACCGAAGCCGAGCCCGGCCGTGGGCGGCATGCCGTAAGCCAGGGCGGTAATGAAGTCGTCGTCCAGGGGCTGTGCTTCCTCGTCGCCGGCCTCGATCGCCTTGCCCTGGTCCAGAAACCGCACCAACTGGTCCATGGGGTCATTGAGTTCGCTGAAGGCGTTGCCGATTTCCTGGCCGGCGATGAACAGTTCAAAGCGCTCGGTGAGGCGTTTATCCCGTCGATGTTTCTTGGCCAGCGGCGATATCTCCACGGGGAAGTCGGCGATAAAGGTCGGCTGAATCAACGTCGGCTCGACCGTAGCCTCCCATACTGCTTCGATTACCTTACCTCGGTTGGTCAACTCGCCGTCGTCCACGCCGAGCTTCCCGGCTTCGGCCCTGGCCTGCTCCAGGTCAAGATCCGTGAAATCGACGCCGGTCACGTCCTTGATCGAGCCGATCATGGTGACCCACCGGAAGGGCGGCTCATAATCTATCTCGTGATCGCCGTAGGGTAATTTGTACTTCCCGTGCACGGCATACACGGTGTGGCGCACCAGTTCCTCGAAAAGCTCGGCCATATCGCGGTAGTCGGCATAGGCCCAGTACAGTTCGATCATTGAGAATTCCGGATTGTGCGCGCGGTCAAGCCCTTCGTTCCGGAAGTCCTTGCAGAATTCCCAGACTTTGTCATAGCCCCCGACAATCAGCCGTTTGAGATACAGCTCGTCGGCGACCCGCAGGTACATGGGCATGCTGAGTTTCTCATGGTACGTTTCAAACGGCTTGGCCATGCCTCCACCGTAAAGGGGTTGCAGGATGGGAGTCTCAACCTCCATGAAACCCTTTTCGTTCAGGAAATCGCGAAGCGTCCGGATGATCTTCGTACGCATGAGAAACGTTTCACGGACCTCGGGGTTGACTATCAGGTCAGCGTACCGTCGGCGATACCGCATTTCCTTGTCGGACAGGCCGGAGTGTTTGTCGGGCAAGGGATGAAGCGTCTTGGTCAGCACGTCGAAACTGGTGACCCGCACAGTGCGCTCGCCGGTGCGGGTGATGAAAGGTACGCCCTCGCACCCGATAATATCACCCAGATCGAGCAGGTCAAAGACGGCGAACGCCTCGTCGCCGACGGCATCCTTTCGCACGTACACCTGGATGCGCTCACTGGCGCCGCGCAGATCGGCAAAGAAGACCTTGCCCATCTTCCGCTTGAGCATGATTCGCCCGGTGATGCGCACCGCGGTCTCGCCGGCCGCCAGGGCGTCGAAATCGCCGAGCACGTCCCGTATGTAGTGGCTCCAGTCGTAACGGTACGGATAGGGATCGGCGTGCCTGCGGATGAGCTCTCTTGCCTTTTCCCGCCGGGTCCTGATCATATCTGCCAGCGGCGGCTGCGCCTCGGGATGTCCCTGGTTGTCTGCAGATTCGCTTCGTTTGTTGTTGTCCATCGTGAGTTCCTTCCAGACCGGTCAGCCACGGCCCGCCGCCGATCATGCCCGGCAGGTTCTCAAGCCAACCTAAACACACCGCGCCGGGTCGCGACGGACTCAGGGGCGCCCGGGGAACTTGGCGGTGATGGCATCGTTTACCTCGGGCGGCACCAGGCCCGAGACGTCCCCCCTGTTCCGAGCCACGTCCTTGACGATCGACGACGAGAGATACACCCATGAGAGGGACGGCATCAGGTATACGGTCTCCACGTCGCGAACCAACTTGCGGTTCATGAGCGCCATCTGGAATTCGTACTCAAAGTCGGAGACAGCTCGCAGCCCCCTGACGATCACCTGCGCTTTCAACTTCTTGACCAGTTCGGCGGTGAGGCCTTCGAAGCCGATGACCTTGACCGACTGAGCCATCCGCAGGCGGCCGACGGCGGCCGTCATGAAACCGATGCGATCTTCAAAGTCAAACAGGGGACTCTTGCCGCCGTCTCTGGCCACGGCCACGACAAGTTCGTCGAACAACTGGCTGGCCCGTTCGACCAGGGAAACGTGCCCGTTGGTCACGGGATCAAACGTGCCCGGATACACGGCTCGATGTATTTTCTTCTGCACCATATTCATACGGACCCCGGACTACATGTTCCGGGTTTCATCGTGTAGGCAAACATAGGCCGCGGCGCCAGTATTGGCAAGCTAATTGACCGCCAGGCCAAGGGCAACCAGGTACTGTTCCGGGTCAACATCGGCGCCCGCCGTGCTTTCGGTGAAAAAAGCACGGTTGATTTCAGGCCCGCTCACACACGCAGAGAAGCGGCGGCTGAACACGTCCCGGACGCGTTCACCTGCGTCAGCCCCGCTGAGAACGACGGATGACAGGGGCAGCGTAATCCCGACGTCGGCCAACGCGGCAAGTTTGAAGTTGACGATGGTCCTGCACTCGATGGCCAGCTTGTTGATCGTTTCATCGGTCGCCTGCCGGCCGGCACTGTCCGCCAGGTGGGCCAGGCAGACAAGGCGACGACGGTAGAGAATGCAGATCGAGACCAGCGACGGCGCGATATCAACCAGCGCGACAAGTTCCCCGGAGGCCGGTCGGCAAAAGGTCAGGTAGCCCCGACCCAGGGCGGCCGCCCGGACCAGGTAGCCCACGTTGTCCTGCCCGCTGCATCCGCACTCGGCCAGAAGATCCCTGAGCCGCTCACGCCGATAAATGAGACCCAGCTGAAGCGGAAGATCCTCGGGGATCAGGGCGTCGAAAAGGAACTCGGTTTCCGGCTCGAGCACGGAACGGCCCAGCTCGAAATACACGCGTCGATCAAGGGCAACGGGATCGGTGCGATCCAGATGCAGAGCCTTTACAAGGACCATGTTGTCGGGAACCGACAATATCAGCCGGTCACCATCACGGATGCAGCCTTCAGAGATCTCGTCGCGGCTGAGCGTACTCAGACTGTCGACCTCGGGCCGGCCCCCCCCGTGAACCACCCGGGCGAGATACAGCCGACCGTCCCGACAATCAATGCCGACTACCGAAGTCCGGTTCATCGCCGCACCTTCAGATAGGGCCGCAATCGTTCAAACGTTTTTGGCCCGATGCCCCTGACGTCGGTGACGTCTATTTCCCTTTCAAAGCGATGCTGTCGGCGATAGGCCACGATGCGGTCGGCGATGGCCCGACCGACGCCGGGCAGCAGTTCCAGGGAGTCAACCGGGGCGGTATTGGGATCGAGTTGGAACAGGCCGGTGAAAACACGGTCGTTCTCGCCGAGGAACACCGGCAGCTGCGCACCGCGATCAGTCTGGCGGGCGTAAGATTCCACCAGGAGATAGGTACCCATAAGAAAGGCCGTCACACTTAGAAGCGACAGGAGCCTGAGCTGCCCGGGTGAGAACGCAAAAAGCTGACCGATTCTATCCACTGCCTGATTCCCCAACACCGATCAATATAGCGCGGTGCGGGAAAAAATCAACTGCCCGGCACCAGCGGAGCGACTTCCGACACGGCCGGTCGCCGGGCTGACAGCACTGTCAGTTCATGCAGAGGCTGCCGGCGGCCGCATGATTCGGGACCGGCAGAAACCTGCCCTCCCGGGCCAGCAGATGTGCTATATCCGGTTCCCGGCCGTCAAGTACACCCTCGAGCCGGGCTGCAAACTCCCGGCGATAGATGCCAAACCACGGCTGGTACCGGCCCTGGGAGGACCGGGCGTCCTGGTAACCCAGGAACGGTTCTCCCCGGTAGCTCCTCATGAGGCGGACAACCAGCTCCAGGGGGAAGTCGGCAATGTCGGCCGAGCCGATGAACACGGCCTCCGAATCGGCGTCGCGCAACGCCGCCACCAGCCCGGCCACGGCCGCATGTTCCGGGTGGCTGTCGCATACGTGAGGGTAATTCAGATACCCTTCGCGGGCCTGCTGCTTTTTGAGCACGAGGCACACTTTTTCAAAGACGGCGGCGTACCGTCGGAAACCTTTTTCAAGCCGCGTCAACTCGCCGTCTACCTTGAAATCGTCCCTGATATTGCTCCTGCCGCCGGCCAGGACATAGCAGTTCATCTGCGCGTATCTGTTGGTCATACCGATATCCTTCGTGCAGTTTGCGATTTCTCCTGCGTGGTAACCGATGGGCAGTGCCGTTGGCAAAGGATAGTCATCCGGATACCGGAGATATATGTAACGACGGCGCGGGCACCGGGGCAACTAAAAACCTCGGCCCGGGCAACCTGATTGCACGTCGGCCGCCGTGCGGGCTATTACGGGCGGTCGTAGGTGGCGCGGCGGTTCAGCTCAAGCTGCACAATCAGCCAGACGGCCGGAGAGAAGCAAATCCACAGCAGCCACATTATCCAGCGGTTGAAATGATCCGAACTGACAAACTCGTACAGGTCGCTGTACTTGTAGTAGGAGTAAAGGTTGGCAAACGGGATGAACAGCAGAATCGTCCAGAGCGCCGGTTCAGCGCTGTGAGCCTTGGCCAGGCCCTTCAGTTCAACAGCGGTCTGGTAGAACCAGTAGATCGAGTAAATGCCGAGCGTGATTATCATCAGCCCGACCTGCCCCCACATGTTTCTGTATTTTACCTGTGGCTCCATGTGTCCTCCGTAAAAGCGCGTTTCCGGCTCGCCCCGAACCGGCCACGGCAAAACATATGCATGCTCGCGCCATAATCCAAGGAATTCCGGCAGACCGGCGCCATGTTCCGTCTGAAATGCTTACCGACTGAAGGTGAGAAAATTCAGCAGATTGCAGAATTATTTTGCGCGGGAAGACGGCCACGCGCCGGGACCGTTACGGGCGCTTTTTTCGCGTATCCTTGACCGTGCCGGAAACCTGGTTGAGGATTTTGTAGGTGCTGAGGTTCCGGTCGGCCTCCAGCCCCCAGCCGGTCACAACGCTGCCATCGGTATAGGTGATTCTGACAAAGGCGTCGGTGCGCATCTTCCGCGTGGTCTGGTTCCAGAACAGGTAGTCGGTCTCGAGGCGAGACTCGTTTTCATCAACGACGACCACGTTTCCGTAAATGTCAAGCAGGCCCCGGGTCTCGCGAATAATGCCCGAATCGCCCACCACCGTGGAGTTGACTTCTCCCAGCGAGTCGTAGAAGACGATATCGAGCTTGTGGCCGACCGTGGAGTCTCTGGCCTCGAACTTGTAGATTTTATCGGCGAGGATTTCACTGGTTACTTGGCCCCGGTCATAAAGCAGTATCCGTGCCCCGGCGACCTCGGAATCCGGGCGAATGGCGCTGTCCACGAGTCCGGGCTCGCTGTTTTTCGCGATGTCCTCACCGTTGCAGCCGACAAGCCAGCCGACCGCCCATGAGACGAGAATCAGAAGCATGCTGTAGCGCATAGATATTGCCGCGGCCTTTGTACGCATATCGGTGTCTAAGATGCCAAAAAATACCGGGCTGTCAAGGGGCAATTCCTGCCGGAGTCCGCCAGCGATTATGCAACCATATCCACTGATCCCGGTGGCAGTGAATAATTTCCTCCAAGGCCTTGGTACACAACAGGGTAAGGCGGCGCACATCCGCCTGGAGATCACCGCTGGCCGTAATTTCGACCTGGGGGCGAATGACGATCCGGTAGCGGCCACCGCCGCAGCGCAGGCAGGCCATCGGCACAAACGCCGCCCCCGCCCTGAGTCCGATGATCGACTGCCCCACCGGCGTGTTGGACAGCCGGCCGAAGGCCGGCATGAACATGCTCCTTACCCGCCGGGAGTCGGTGTCGATCAGGACTCCGATTGCTCGGCCGCTTCTCAGCCACGAGAGCACTTTGTGCGGGGAATCGGTGGTGGCGAAATTGGTCAGCCCCAGCGCCCGGCGGTTCTCCACGAGCAGTTGATCCAGCCGCGCATCGTACATTTTGCGGCCGATCACGGCAATGTCGTAGCCAAGCGAGGCCACGTGAACGCCCATCAGTTCAAAGTTGCCGATATGACCCGTGATTCCGATGACACCTTTGCCTTGCCGGTAAGCGGCGTCGAAATGTTCGAGGCCCTCGACCGTGACAAGCGGCCGGATTTCAGAGGCATAGTGCCGCCGCATCCTCGCCATGTCCGCCAGATTCCTGCCGAAATTGACGAACATCGTCCTGCCGAGGTTCTCTCTCTGGGACCAGCTCAGCCGGTCGCCGTAGACAAGCCAAAGATGCCTGTGGGCGCGGTACCGGTCCCTTGGCAGCAGTTTCCACGCGGCCAGCCCCAGCCAGCCGGCGACGAAGACAGCCACTCGCCGGGGGACCCGGTTGCAGAGAGAGATGAAAAGGCGCGTGCCGCCGTAGACCGTGCTCCTCTTTAGCTTCTTGAGAACTCTCATAGGTACCGGCAGGTCACGTGATCGTCCGACCGGCGTCACACGAGCTTGGTTTTGAGAATATCATGCAGGTGAACGATGCCCACCAGCCGATTGTTTTCGTCAACCGTGGCCAGTTGCGTGATGGCATGTTTCTCCATGATCGCCAGCGCGGCGTCCAGTACGGCGTCGGCCGAGACGGTCTTGGGGTCCGTCATCATCAATTCCGAAGCTTTCCGGCTGAAGGCATCGTTCTTCGTCTGAACCAGGCGCCGCAGGTCACCGTCCGTAAAGACGCCCGCCACCTCGCCCGCTTCGTTCGTCATGAGCACGCACCCCAGCCGCTTGGAGGTCATCTCGAGAATCATTTCGGAGAACGTAGCCTCGGGCTTGACGAGGGGGATCTCATCGGCGGCGTGGTGAACCTCGTACACGTGTTTGAGCAGGCGGCGGCCCAGGACTCCGCCCGGGTGCAACACGGCGAAATCGGAGGCCGAAAAATCGCGCGCTTTGAGCAGGGCGACGGCCAGGGCGTCCCCCATGACCAGGGTGGCCGTCGACGACGAGGTGGGCACGAGGTTGTTGGGGCAGGCTTCCACCTCCACCGAGCAGTCCAGGGCAATGTCGGCTCGATGGAACAGGGGCGACGCGGTCGTTCCGCACAGCGCAATCATCTTGACGCCGAGCCTCCCGGTCGCGGCGATCACGGCCTCGATCTCGGCAAACTGCCCGGACTTGGAGAGAACCATGAGAATGTCCTCGGAGCGCACCAGGCCCAGGTCGCCGTGCATCGCTTCCGTCGGATGCAGGAAGAACGAGGATATGCCGGTGGAGTTGAAGGTGGCGGCAATCTTCTTGCCGATCAAGCCGGATTTTCCGAGACCGGTCACGATCACCCGACCCTTGCAGCCGAGAATAAGCTCCACGGCGCGATCAAAGTTCTCGTCCAGGCGTTCCGCCAGTCCGGCGATCGCCCCGGCTTCCATCCGTATAACTTCCCGACCGTAGTCACGTACGTTCATCAGATCACCAGACTCTTGGGGTCAACGCCGATAGCTTCAAAATAGCATTCCAGAATTTCCCGCACCGCACCTTCGCCGCCCTTCCTGGCCGTTACGTAACTGACAACGGTTTTCAGTTCGTCGTTGGCGTCAGCCACCGCCAGGGGCAGGCCCACTTTCTGCGCCAGCTTGATGTCCAGAAGCTCGTTCCCGACGAAAGCCACCTGGCTGTAGGTGATGCCCAGTTCGCTCAAAAGCGGCTCGATCATATCGCACTTGTCACGACGGCCCTGGAGGACGTGCTGTATGCCGAGGTCTTTCATGCGCGTCTCGGTGGCGGGAGAATTGCGGCCGGAAACGACGGCCAGTTCCAGCCCCTGCCGCATAGCCAGCACCATGAAGAAGCCGTCGGAGACGTTGAACTTTTTCATCTCGAAGCCGTCGGGACCGAAGAAGATGCTGTCATCGGTGAGGGTACCATCGACGTCAATGGCCAGCAACCGAATAGTCTTCAGCCGTTCGATAAATTGCTCGCGGGTAAGGGTGGTCATCTTCCGCCTACCGTGATGATTCCCGAATTCTGATCACCGACTCAAGAAGCTCCCGCATCTTCGAAAGCGGCAGCATGGCACCGGCATCGGAAAGCGCCTCGGTCGGACGGGGATGGGTCTCCACAAAGAGCCCGTCGATACCGACTGCGGCCGCTGCCCTGGCCATCGGAATGATATACTGCGGCTGTCCGGTCGAGACCGTACCGCCGCCGCCGGGAAGCTGCAGCGAATGGGTGGCGTCAAAGACGACCGGCAGACCGGTTTCCTTCATTATCACCAGCGAGCGGAAATCCACGACCAGATGGCGATAACCGAAGGTAGTGCCTCTCTCGGTCAACATCACTTTCCGGGATTCCGTTTTGCCGGCCACCCCGGCCATGTCTTCAGGGGCAAGAAACTGTCCCTTCTTGATATTCACCCACTTGCCCGTGGACGTCGCCTTTACCAGCAGATCCGTCTGGCGACACAGAAACGCCGGGATCTGAAGCACGTCCGCCACCTCGGCCACCGGGTCAACCTCGGCCGTCTCATGAACATCGGTCAGCACCGGCAGCGACAACTCGTCCCTGACGCGCTTGAGTATCGTGAGACCTTCGTCCAGACCGGGTCCGGTGAAGGATCCGGCGGAGAGACGGTTGGCCTTCTTGTAGGAGGCCTTGAAGATGAACGGCAGGTCGAACTCCCGGGCCAGTCCAGCCACCTTTTCGGCTACCTCGAAGCAGACTGCATCCGATTCGATCACGCACGGGCCGGCGATCAGAAAGAACTCGCCCCGCTCCAGCCTGTCAAGAACGTCGCTTACCACGAGTCTGAATATAAACCATTGGTCTGCCCGGAGCAACCGGCGCGGCGGCCCACCGATTCCGGCGCGGCCCGGGCTAATTCGCCGTCCGCCGAAAGTGCCAGCGCACCCGATCGCCCGAAACCGTGATACACCGGTCGGCCGCCGTCGAAGGCATGGTGTCGTTAAGAGAATAAATCCAGAAACACCCGGACCCGTTCCGGACAGAGTCAATTCTCGTGACAAAAACCCCCAGGGCCGTGCGGGTGAAACCCACCTCGTGGCCGGCCTCAAGCAGGTCGAAGACAGAGACCGAATCGGCGCCGGCCAACTCGATCACGAGACTGTCGCTGTCGGAGGGGCGATCCGTGGCTGTGCGGTCTGCCTTGCCGGACGAGTCGCAGCCCGCCAGCAACGCAAGTACGACGGCCAGCCCGGCATATACGAACCAGGCAGATCGTGAGACATAATGCAATGTTCGGCTCCCGATAATCCCGGGGGTCCAGCACGGTACGGCGGCAGCCCGGCCGGGGCGTTGACGGAACTTTCTCTGGGTACCACACCGAAGGCTCAAAAGCAAGGACAACATCGTCACGGAACCGCCCGTAATGTGCCGGGCCGGATGACCCGCCGGATGGTTTTTTGCCTTGCCAGGGAGTGCCAAAACGGTATACTTTCGCCCGTATGAACAAAGTCGGATGGCTGCTGTTCGGGTGCCTTACGATAGGCGCGAGTGTCTACTCGCAGTCGGGCTACCTGGTCGAACCGGCAGGCGATGTCACGATCCCGTTCGTGAGCATGAATGACCGGTCGGTCTCGTTGCAGGCCGGTCTTTTTCCCGATCTGTACAAGACGAGCTCGCCGGCCCGGGACCTGCGTTGGGTGCAGGCCAACGACAGCGGGCTGGCCGCTTTCCTTGAGGAATCCGGGAATCTCATCCTTGAAACCCTGGCCCGCTATTCAGGCATACCGTGGCTCGAGGCCGATTTCGACATATTCCTGGTCCGTTATTACCCCACTATGGGGGCATCCCAGCCGCTGATACTTCCGGTGGGCGGTATTCGTCGCGGTGTTCTTATGGAGGCAGCCCCTACCGGGGCCAAACTGAAACTGAACCTGATCTACCAGTTGGCCCATCGGAATCTGGCCCAGACAGACTGGCTGGCAGATTCGCTGCACGCGTCAATTGCCTCGCACGCGCTCATGCAACCCGGTCCGTATCGGCGGGACAACCTCGCGATGCTGCTGGCCCTGGTAACGGCGCAACAGGTCATGGGGCTGGATTCAACGTACGAGGCGTTCCAGTCAGCGTTCTGGCAGCAACGCACGGTCGGACGGCAGATCCTGCAGGACTATCTCCTCGGAGAGTGGATTCTGACTCCCGAGCGTCCGTTGGCCGTCTGGATCGCCGAAGAACCGACAATGTCCAAGCTGGTGACGGCGACGCGTCCGCCGCGAATAACCAGACCTGCCGGGCAACATCGGCCACAGGTGTACATTGAGGACCTGCCGCTCAAGGGCCAATTGGGATTTTCCGTGAAAGCCGGTGAGTCGAATTACCTGGTGGTCGACCAGATAGACGTATTCAGGCTGGCGTACGCCTGCGGGCTGCGGGCGGGAGACGTCATTCGGCGAGTCAACGGTGCCCGGCCGCGCACGCACAAGGACCTGATCGAGAAAGTCATGGCGGCGCTGGAGGAAGGCGGCGCCACCCTTCAGGTCTCCCGGGAGAATCAGATCGAGTCCCTGGTTATCCAGCCGGTCGAACTGCCGTCGCTCGACGAGCCGGACTACTGGCAATACTTCGAGGACTCCCTGTGGTACAACGAACCTTCGGGTGATTCCACCAGCGGGGTCGATTCCGCCGCGCCCGAAGAATGACCTGCCGGCTGTTGACCGCCCGAGTGCTTCAACAGCAGCCGCCGCTGCGCTCACAAGCGGTTACGCTACCTCCTGCGGCACTATGCATATGAACTCGAACGGCTCATCGGACGGGTTCTCAAACTGATGTTCCGTATCCGGCGGCACGAAGGCGAAATCCGCGGTCCGGACTTCGTGAACGGTATCGGCCAGGCGCAGCCTTCCCCTGCCGGAAATGATATAGTTGACGTGCTCCCAGGCGTGCCGGTGGCGCGGGGTATAACCGCCCGGTTCAATCCTGAAGACGCGCATGACGTGGCTTTGCCAGCCCTGAGTCGGTCCGATTACGTTGGCCTTGACTACCCCCGAGACGTCGTCGCCGGGGACCGTGCCGAATTCGATGTCGCTCTGCTTTATGACTGCCATTCGGTCCTCCTTTCGCCCGACAATATACGCGGGGATCGGCAGGCAGGGCAGAAAAAGGACCCGCCTTCAGGATGAAAACGGGTCCTAAGTATAAAGCCCTCGTTGCGAAGGGCCTGGATGTCCTATTACCGGCTGCGTCGCCTCGTCACACGACGAGTGCTTCTGCGAGAAATCGCCTGACGGTTGGTACGACGCTTCGGGGTAGCCCAACGCTTCTTCTGCGTGGTGGAGTTGCGCCGAGTGACTTTCCCAAACGCGCTCGGCTTATTCGCTTTCCAGACTGACGGATTGGCCTTCTTGATGTTCAGATCCGATGCCTTGTAGCGGACTGAATACACCGTACGGCCGAGCTGGCGAGCACACCACGCTGTGTCGTGATTCCGATAGTAGCTGCGCATGAACGCAATCTCTTCACGGGACCACGGATTGCCGCCATTCTGAGCGCGACGTGTCGTGACACGGCGGGTCACCTTACGCCGGGGCATTGAGCGACGAGTCCTTGTTTTGGTACGTCTGTAAGCCATTCTCAACTCCTTGTTTGAGTTGTTAGGTACTGTGAGAAGAGACGATGGCTACGCCCCTGCCCACCGGAAACAGTATTCATGTGTTACAGATCGACGAAATCATAAAATACTTGATACCAGGTGCTTGAGATTTTTAGTCTGATAAATCACGTGGCCGATCGTTCGTCGGACCGTTCATCCATGACGCGTGCATGAGCGTCATCAGAACACCCCATGCACGCCACGTTGATCAACCCGCACGAACGACTATGGGGAAAACCCCACCCCTCGTATCGTAACCCGCTAATCGACAATACCATGCGCCACGGATTCGCAGCGCGCGAACGGAGAGCCGGGGGCTTGGTCCGTGCACGCCGTCGGCGACATCCTGCCTGATTCTCAGCCGCTGCACCGCACCATCCTGCAGGCACGGGCGGCAACTCGGCCGGCAACTGTTGTTTTGTTTTCGGCGCGGTACAGACTGTCGCCGGTCAGTCGACAAATCTCAGCAGCCGCAGGCACCCGCGCCGGGGGTGCTCAAGCCGGCCGCTGACGCCCGAGCATACGGCGGGGGATATCTCTTGCGGCGGCATTCCAGAGACGGTAGATTGGATTGATAATTACACGAGAATGGCGGCGATGAAAAGAGAACACGTATTAACAGTACTGTTTTTCGTCATATCGGCGTTTTTCATTTATCTCTTCTATGAGATCATCATTCCGTTTTTCGTGCCGATCTGCTGGGCCGCCGTCTTTGCCATTCTCTTTTCCCCGCTCTACGAGAAAATCCTCGGTCGGCTCAGGACCAAGGGGGGATCGGCGCTCATCGTCTGCTTCCTGATCGTGCTGCTGATCATCGGCCCTGTCACCTACCTGTTCGTGGCCTTGGTCGAGGAAGCGGTCGAAGCCGTTTCCAGTGTCAATGAGATGTACAAGAACGGCAAGCTGGAGGATATGCTTCAAATAGACGTTCCCCTGCTGACCACCATGAAAGCGAAGCTCGCCGAATACTATGATATATCGAAGATCAACCTCGATGAGATGGTCCGGGACGCTATGAACAGAGTCACGGGAGTGGTGGTGGACCAGACAACCTGGCTTATCACCAACGGAACCAAGGCGGTGTTCTTCTTCTTCCTCATGATCTTTACCATGTACTATTTTTTCAAGGAAGGATCACGGATTGTCGCCAAGGTCAAGCGCCTGATTCCGCTGCCGGCCGAGCAGGTGAACGTCACCTTTACCCATTTGCGCGACGTCATTCTGGCCACGATGTACGGCAGTATAGTGGTAGCGCTGATCCAGGGCACGCTGGGTGGTATCCTCTTTTTCGCCGTCGGCATCTCGTCGCCGGTTTTCTGGGGGGCAATCATGGCGTTTCTCTCCGTCATTCCGTTTCTGGGCGCCTTTCTCATCTACGTACCGGCCGGCATCATACTGGTTATCAGCGGCTTCTACATCAAAGGGTTCATTGTCATCCTGGCCGGGGTATTCGTAATCAGTCAGATTGACAACGTCATCCGCCCGTACCTGATCTCCGGGAAGGCGGCCATGCACCCGCTGCTGCTCTTCTTCTGCATCATGGGAGGCATTTACTTGTTCGGCCTGCTGGGGGTGGTCCTGGGGCCGATGATCGGCGCCATCTTCATGACCCTGCTAAAGACGTTTGAATTCTCGCTTCACCCGGAAACCGGCACGACGGCTCCGACCGACCTGTAAACCCCCGCCATCAGACGGCCCGAAAGACCGCAGGCCTGAGAAGCGGCCGGACCGGGCTCTGTTTGCCCTTTACATGATCGCCGCCGGCGCCTTAATTTCCTGGCGACTCAGATGACAACGGCCCGGGGAGATATCGGTGTTTCCGACGCCGGCGTTCGGCCCGGTCGCCACCCTGGCGGCAGGCACGGACGGTCCGGCCGGGACGGAGGGATGATTGGATGCACGTATCACCACGATTCACGTCCGAGGATTGGCAGCGCCTGACTTTCCAGGCGGAGGACGACTGGCGGCAGGCGGTTGAAATGCTGCACGACCGTATCCGGCAGCGTTTTCTCGACCCGATATCACGCATCGAACCTTGCGCGTACGCGGGGTTCGCCGTTCTTGCCCTGGACTGCCTCCTGATAGAGATGCTTCAGCAGTTTCGGGAAGGGGTCAACAAAACTCCCTCAGGGAAGTCAAAACTCTACTTCGTCAGATACCTGACCGAGACGGGCTTCGGCGATCATTTTACTGACCGCATGGCCGAGCTTTTCTATCGCCAGATCCGCTGCGGTATTCTGCACCAGGCGGAAGTCCGGGGCAGCTCCAGGATCCTTTTGGACGACGACATCCCGCTGGTAGAATACACCGACGACGAAAACGGTCTGGTCGTGAACCGAAAGGCCTTTCACGAAACACTGGTGCGCGAATTCGAAAAGTATGCCGCCGACCTGCTGGAGCCGTCCAACGATGATCTCAGGGCGAAGTTCAGGAAGAAAATGACGGCGGTTTGCAAGACTGCCTGCGAGATAGTCTGACTCGGATGATACGCGCCCGGGAACCCGGGGCAGCCATCCGGCCGAGCCTTGCCGTGCCCCTTGCCTTTTCATGAAAACCTGTTATACTGTCCGGGCGTCTGTATGCTGCGGGCCCCGGGCGGCATTCCCCGGCGGCCTTTGTTTCTTGTAGCAAGTGGCGATACGGTAACAACAAGGGTTATGAAAGACAAACGCGTTCTTGTCACCGGCGGCGCCGGTTTTCTTGGCTATCACCTGGCGCAGAACCTTCCCAGGCGGGGCGTTGCCTTCATGGCGTTCAACGACATCGCCCCGTTCATCAGGGCGGAGTACCCCGAGGACTGCCTCCTGGTGAACGTCGACGTCCGCGACACCGAGGCCATGTACCGGCTGATCCACGACAACCGGATCGATATCATCATCCACTGTGCCGCGGCTCTGCCCCTCTGGCGGCGAGATGAGATCATGTCCACCAACATCTCGGGCACGCGCACGACCCTTGAGCAGGCCCGCAAGTGTAACGTCGAGCGGACGATCTTTATCAGTTCAACGGCCGTCTACGGCGTCCCGGACAAACACCCCCTTGTTGAAGACGACCCCCTTGACGGGGTGGGAGCATACGGCGAGAGCAAGATAGCCGCCGAGGCCGTGTGCGCCGAGTTTCGCGAACAGGGCATGTGCGTCCCGGTGATACGTCCCAAAACGTTTATCGGCACGGCCCGGCTGGGCGTGTTTCAGATTCTCTACGACTGGGTCGATTCCGGCAAGAGGATTCCCATTATCGGCAAGGGAGAGAACCTGTACCAGCTTCTGGAGGTTACCGACCTGATCGAAGCTATCTGGCTGGCCGGCTCGGCGCCGGCGGACATGGCCAACGACATCTTCAACATCGGGGCACAACACTTCGAGAAGGTCAAGATCGACGTGGGTGCGCTCTGTGATTTCGCAAAAAGCGGCGCGCGCGTAATGCCGACCCCGGCACTCCTGGTCAAAGGCGCGCTGGCCGTCTTCGAGTTCATGAAGATCTCTCCCCTGTATAAGTGGGTCTACGGAACGGCCGACAAGGACTCCTACGTCTCAACCAAGAGAATCGAGGACAAGCTCGGCTGGAAAGCCAGGAACTCCAACCAGGACGCCCTTATTGCCTCGCACCGCTGGTACCTGGAGCACAAGGACGAATTGAAGCACCTCAAGACCGGCGTAACTCACCGCGTCGGCTGGGACCAGGGTATATTGAAATTCTTCAAGCGCTGGCTGTAGCCGGAGCGCAACCGCGAATCATTTCATCTGAACCACTAATTGCTGCCACAGACTTACGGGCCGGGCACTCCCGGGAGCCTTTTTAACCACCAAGAGTGATGTTATACCTCGGGCTCCGGCGCGCCGTAGCTGGTCCACTCTTCTTTGGCCGGGCCGTACACGCCGGGGACCTTCAGGCCGGCTTGCCGCATAAGCACGGTCATCTGGCCACGATGGTGCACTTCGTGCCGCACCAGGATATCAAGGGTCAGCCCCCGCTTCCAGGTCTCACCGTAAAATTCATCCTCGACCTGCAGGGTGTCGTCGTGCCAGTTGGCCTTCACCTGCCGGGCCAGTTCGTCCGACACGGCTTCATACGCCGACCGGATCTCCCCGGCGCTTTTCGGTACCGGTGCATCGGCCTTAACCGATTCCATTTTCAGGCCGGTATGGGGCATCATCTCTGCAATGCTGGTAACAATGTGCCAGGCGACGCGCCCGAGCGTGCGGTGCTCGTCGGCAACCTTCTGCGACAGGGACCCGTCGGTCAGGGCGTTCAGAACCTTCTGTGTGCCCTGAGACTCCTGGGCCCAGGTCTTTTCGAAATCGGCAACTGCTGTAAACATGGTTTCCTCCCGGGTATGCAGTTGGTTCGGACCGCGCCGTGCCGGCGGCACCGTGGCACGACCCTTTCAATATGTCAAGGCAAAAGTAAGGACGAACAGGGTCACACGGAATCACATTCTACGGCCGCTGCCTGCTCTCGTCGCTCCCGAGGATCCCGTCAATGGCCGTTTGCGTCTCCGCGTCCAGAGTCATGCCGGAGGCGGCGAGGTTTTCCTTGAGTTGCGACACCCTGGTGGCCCCGGTGATGGCACAGCTTATCTCCGGGCGCCGGAGAATCCATGCCAGGGCCAGTTGCCCCGTCGCCATGCCCAGGGAGTCGGCCAACTCGCCGAGCTTTCTGACCCGGGTGATATTCTGCGGGCCCATATCTCCGGCCAGCCACATCGTCTCGCCGCCGCGCGTACCTTTCGGAACGCCGTCATTGTACTTGCCGGTCAAAAGCCCCTGGGCCAGGGGTGACCAGACGGTCAGTCCCATGCCGTGCCGCGCGCAGGTCGGCATTATCTTCTCTTCGATGTGCCGGTCGAGCATATTGTAGCGCGGTTGCTCCACGGCCGGAAGATAGCCTTTCCACTCGCGGGCGTCCGCCACGGCGCGCTCGATCTGCTCCGCTTCCCAGACGGACGTCCCCCAGTAGAGGACTTTACCCTGCTGCACCAGGTCGCTCATAGCCCGCACCGTCTCTTCGACCGGTGTCTCCGGATCGAAACGGTGGCAGAAGTAGATATCGAGGTAATCGGTGCCGATGCGGCGCAGAGATTTTTCGACCGATTCAGTGATATGCTTGCGGCTGAGCCCCCGGTCGTTGACGTTGTCGGACATGGGCCAGAACACTTTGCTGGAAATCACGAGATCCGAACGCTTGAAATCCCTGATGGCGGCACCGACCACTTTCTCCGCCTCGCCCTTGGCATAGATATCCGCGATATCGATGAAATTGACGCCTTCCTCCACTGCGGCCCTGACAATCTCCCCGGCGGCGTTGCCGTCGACCGAGGAGCCGTACGTTAACCAGGCACCGAGTGAGATCTCCGAAATCCTGAGGCCCGACTTTCCTACTCGACGGTATTCCATAGTGCGCTCGCCCTTTGGCTGATTCCTGTCTTTACGAAGAAGGTACGCAAAATGCCGGTAGCCTGCAACCGTTCGCGCACCAACGTAGCTGCTCACGGTGAGCAGTTCCCTAAGCCGACTAGCACATTGCCTGACTTGCAGGTTTCCCCTGACACCGTTACCTCCGAAATAACCCGCCGAACCCAGTTCAACTCCGCACCTTTCTTATTGGCCACGTCAAGCCACACCGCTCCCGAGTACTCTGCGACCCCTAATCCTGCCCCCCGGAGTATCAAAGCCACACAAGCCCAAGGCCAAAAGCCCTACCGACAGGCGCTGCCCTGCTGCGGCAAAGACAGCAGCACTAGCAACGACCAGAAAACCGCAAAAAGTGAACTCCAAGGCCGGCTTTTCCGCCGGTCTGCTCTAATCCGTCTGCTGCCTCTACTTGCGTAACATCATAGCTTACATTCGCTTGGAATCAGTAACATTTGCGAATCCCGATTAGCCGCAACTGACGATCGATTTATCGAATCACGCAACCTACTGGGCAGCAATACGATACGCGATTGCAACGGCTTAATCAAGGATCTGCGGGAATCTAGTAGCACAGCCAATATTCGCGGCAGCCTATCTATCTATTGCTATCCTACGGCTTCTTCTGTCCGGAATAGACGGCGCATACTAAGATAGGGCTAAGATTCCTAGGTTTTCGAACAACTTTTTACTTGACTCCGCAGAGCCCATAGCGCATAATTTGGCTGACAAGTATAAACCACAGGGTAAAGGAGCCGCGTTATGGTAATGCCAAACGGAGAGCGAGTGAAGAAGGCCCTACCGCCGTACGTTCCTTGGCGGACATTCGTTAACTTCTTAAATGTCCTAAAGCAAGCAATGCCGTCACGCATCGATCCAAGCGTTATGCCATCCATGTCAGGTGGAATGCGCTCCTACTTGATGGGAGCGCTCCGTTTCATGAGACTCATCGACGAAGCGGGTGTGCCGTCGGAGGAGCTTAGGAGTCTGGTGCAAGCGGATGCTGATAGTAGGAGGGCGCAGTACAGAGAACTGTTCGAACGGACGTATAGTTTCCTTGGTGAGAGCGGAATTGACATCGCCCAGACCACGCCAGATCAACTCAACAATGGGTTCCAAGAAGCAGGCGCTACCGGAGACACGGTGGCTAAATGCCGGTCGTTTTTCGTGGCACTCGCGAAAGAAGCAGGTGCCGAGCTGTCACCGTATCTCAAGAGAATGTCGCGTGAGCGTAGAACGACGAAACGGAGGTCTCCGCGAAAAGGCACCAAGCCGATGCGACCATCACAACCGGCCAACGGAAATAGGTATGATCAATCGCTTGCGGAACCTTCTGCTAAGGACGTTTTGATTGACATCCTGGACCCGGACCAGATGACAGAGGAAGAGCAGAAAGCCGTGTGGACGCTCATTCTCTATTTGAAGAAAAGAGAGACCGCAGATGAGGAGCAGGAATAAACGAGGCTCAAGCTCATGGAGAGCTTGAGCCTAACTTGTGGTGCATGGGGCCGGTCTGGTGACGATCTCAGGGTTTGCACCTGATAATCGCCGGTTCAATCCCGGCCGGCTCCACCAGTACAGAGCGGGCGTAGGTTAACGGTAAACCGTTGGGACTCCCATCCAGAAAATGCCGGTTCGAGTCCGGCCGCCCGCTACAACAAATATCGGTCATTATGCTGCTTATGGCAAGAGAATTATGAAAAAAGGCGCGACGACTCAAGGGCTTCTCGCTTCGCGGCACGTAAGGGCATGCGTCGATTTAACCACCTGACCAACCGGTTTTCGAAACCAATCGAAAACGCTGGGTATGCGGTTGTCCTGCATTTCCTGTGATTCAAACTTGCTGGGATTTGGGTGATTCTAAGACCTACTGGCGATGTGGGTGCTGGCGTGACCAAACACCGTTGGAGCATTGGAGATATCATACTGGCGCTATGAAGGCAGGAAGCAGGCAGAGAATAACCTTGCATCACCCAAGATGTCCACTATATTTCCTGAGAGGCTGCTGGGCGCAATGCGGCGCCCCGTTTGGCTTTCACTCCTTCAGCTTAGACTCCCGCCCTCCCCTCGGTGAGGGGCTTTTGGCTTCCCACCGAGGGACGAGGTGCCGGAGTTTAAACAAAGGAGGAGGTGAGAGCCTATGGCGAAGACGCCAATTAAAGTGCCACGTGGCATGAAGCTGGTGTTCTGTCGTTACATTGTACGTAGCGGCAAACGGATTTATCCGAAGAACGCCAAATGCTTCTGTTTCCTAGTACCCGCTGAAAAGTAGGGTTGAGCGTGGTACGCGCCCGCAGCCCCCATTCATTACATAATCGACCTGTCAAGAAACAGCATATCAACTTCCAAACTGACCCGCCACCCGAGCAACGCCGCTCCGCCGAAGGATCAGATTCATCGCCGTTTATCACCGGAATAATGAAAGCGTTTCCTGTGCGGTCATTCGCCCGGACGGTGAGCCGACCGGTGTTTTCAACCCCCGAGTTGCTTGATGCGCTCGTTGATGTGGTCCCAGACGGCGGGCCAGCTCTGGTCGAACCCGGCCTCTTTGTATTCCAGGCGGGCCCGTTTCAGCATTTCAAGGCCCTCGGCGGTCTGCCCGCGGGCGATCCGGATCTCCGCCAGGTCTTCCAGGGCCTGTCCGATCGCCGAATGCAGTTCGAGGCGTTCCGCCCAGGCCAGAACCGGCCGCAACCACTTTTCCGCCTCTTCCGGATTGCCTGCCAGCCGGTAAGACATACCGACGTGGTAGTCGGCGAAGAGCTTTTCGACCTCACCGGAGAACTGCCAGTGGTATTCCCGCGCTTTCAGGTAGCAGGACAGGGCGCTGTCGAACTGCTTGAGATCGTAGTAAGTGCTGCCGAGGTTGTTCCACAGGGGGCCGAGCTGGTGCTCGGCGCTGCCCGCCTCAGCAACCTCAATCCCTCTTTGCCCCCATTCGATCTGTTCCTCAGGATTCTTTGCGACGATGGCTATCATATGGGCGGCATCGACGGCCCGGGGCCACAGGGCGTTGGTGTTGCAGTAGGCGAACATCTCATCAAAAGTTTTGCGCGCCGCGGCCAAGTCGCCGGCCTTCCACTCATAGCGTCCCCTGACGCCCAGATATCGCGACCAACCCATCGGATCGCTATCATTGGCCCTTTCGGCCGCCCTGGAGAGCCATTCCTTCCCCTCGTCGATATTGCCCAGAAGCAGGTTCACCCGGGCCATCTGCGCCAGAGTCTCTGTTTCGACGGATCGATTGAACTCCTCACGCGCCCGCCCGAGGGCTTCCTCGTATTTAAGCAGGGCTTGCTCGTAGTCCCGTTGCTGGAAGATTTCGTCGGCGCTGTATAGCAGCGAATCAGCGGTCGGTTGGTCGGCATCCATACGAGCTCCTCTTTGGCTGACCTCAATGGCCGTCAGCATGAGCGGCAGCAGCACAATGATCGGCACAATCCGGGTAAACACCACGCCTCCCCTTCTCATGTTCTGAACATATTCAACGGGGCCGCCATAGTCAATCGGGAACGAGACCCCGCCGCAGGCGGCTTGACCTCCGGCAACGGGGCCCGTATATTCGTGCCTGACCCGGCGCCCGAAAGAGAGAATGCCGGGCAGACGGCCGATACTTGTGTATAAGCCAGTAAAAATCGAGCAAAGGGATAAGAAGACATGCGCGCATTGATTACCGGTATTACCGGGCAGGATGGATCGTACCTGGCCGACCTGCTGCTGGAGAAGGGCTACGAGGTTATCGGCATGGTCCGCCGCTCGTCCACCGAATCTTCCGAACGAATCGAGCACATCAGGGACCGGCTGACGCTGGTTCAGGCTGACCTTCTCGACCAGCTCTCGATCATCACCACGATCCAGAAACATCAGCCGCAGGAGGTCTACAACCTGGCGGCACAGTCATTCGTGCCCACCAGCTGGATTCAACCCTCTCTGACCGGTGAGTTCAACGCCATGGGAGTGACCAAGGTGCTCGAGGCAATCCGTCTGATCGATAAGAACATTCGGTTCTACCAGGCTTCCTCATCGGAGATGTTCGGCAAGGTTCACGAGGTCCCGCAGCGGGAAACGACACCGTTTCACCCCCGCTCACCGTACGGGGTGGCCAAAGTGTACGGCCACTGGATTACGGTCAACTACCGCGAGAGCTTCAACATGCACGCCAGTTCCGGTATCCTGTTCAACCATGAGTCGCCACGCCGGGGTTTGGAATTCGTCACCCGCAAGATCACCGACGGCGCGGCGCGGATCAAGCTCGGTATGGCGGACAAACTGGCCCTTGGCAACCTTGACGCCAAACGCGACTGGGGATTCGCCGGGGACTACGTCGAGGCCATGTGGCGGATGCTTCAGCAGGACGAAGCCGCCGATTACGTTATCGCCACCGGCGAAACGCATTCGGTCGAGGACTTCGTCCGCCAGGCTTTCGCCCGGGTTGACCTGGACTATAAGAAATACGTGGTAACAGACCCGCGCTTTGTCCGCCCGGCAGAGGTTGATCTCTTGCTTGGCGACGCCTCGCTGGCGCACAAAAAGCTCGGCTGGCAGCCGCGCGTGAAGTTCGAGGAACTGGTCAATATGATGGTGGACGCCGACATGGAGCGACTGTCCAAACGGAAGTAGCGATGAGCCAGCCGCACGCCTTCATTACCGGAATCGCCGGATTCGCCGGCTCATACCTGGCCGAAGAACTGTTGAATTCCGGGTTTACCGTTTCCGGCTCGATTTACGACGACGAACCTACCGACAATATCGCCGCCATCCGCAGTGACCTGCGGCTGGTGCCCCTGGATATACTCGATGGTGACAGGTGCAAAAAGGTGCTGCGGAAGTTGAAACCGGGGTATGTCTTTCACCTGGCGGCGGTAGCTTCGGTAGGCAGGTCCTACGAACAGGAAGCGCTTACTGTCGAGGTTAATTTTCGGGGCACCCTGAACATGCTCGCTGCGGCCGGACAGCTCGATCGGCTCAACAGGTTTGTGTACGTAAGTTCCGCCGATTGCTATGGCATCTTTTCTCCGAAGAACCGGACCCTTACGGAGAATCAGCCTCTAAACCCGATCTCGCCGTACGGTATCAGCAAGGCTGCCGCCGAGTATGCGGTCCGATACCACTACCGACAGCACAGGCTTCCGGCGGTGATATCACGTTCCTTCAATCACAGCGGGCCCCGACAGACGGAACGGTTTGTCATCCCGTCATTCGCCCGGCAGGTGGCCCTGATCGAGGCGGGCAGGCAAAAACCGCGGGTGCAAGTGGGGGACCTCTCGGCGCGCAGAGACTTCTCCGACGTCCGCGACATAGTCCGCGGCTATCGGCTGATCGCGCTCAAAGGCCGGCCGGGCGAGGTATACCAACTCTGCTCCGGGAGGGCGGTGTCAATCCAGAAGATGCTGGATGCCCTGTTGTCTTTTTCGACCGGCAAAGTTACCGTCAAGGTTGACGAATCCCGGCTGCGTAAGGCGGAAATCCCCGTCCTGAGGGGCAGCAACCGGAAGGCGGCTCAATCGGTCGGTTTTGAAATCCGATATAAACTCAAAACGACGTTGCGTGACACGCTGGAGTACTGGCGGAGCAAGGTCGGCAAAGCATAATCGGCGCGCACGGGAGAGAAGTTTTATGGCAGAAACACGCCACAGGAAACCCAGGGCTGTTGATACGCTGCTCGAGAAGATCAAGAATCGAAAAGCCAGGGCCGGTGTTATCGGTCTGGGCTACGTGGGGCTGCCGCTGTCGATGGCCCTGGTCGAGGCCGGGTTCCGAGTGACCGGCTTCGACATCAGCAGCGAGAAAATCAAGCGACTCAACGCGGGGAAATCGGATATCGACGACGTGCCCGACGAACGCGTTCGTGAGGCCGTGCGCTCGGGACGCTTTCTCGCCACGGGCAACCCGAAAGCGCTGTCGACGATGGATACGATTTCCATCTGTGTTCCGACCCCGCTGTCCAAGACCAAAGATCCCGACGTCAGCTTCATCCTGGCCGCCATGGACTGGGTAAAGAAGTATATCCGGAAGGGAACGCTCGTGGTACTGGAGTCCACGACCTATCCGGGCACGACCGAGGATCTGATCCTGCCGCTCATTGACAGGAAGGGGTTCAAGGTCGGCGCCGATTTCTTCCTTGCTTTCTCACCGGAACGCGTCGACCCGGGGAACGCGAAGTACACCACCGGTAACACTCCCCGCGTAGTCGGCGGCGTCACCCGCGACTGCACGCGGGTCGCGAAGGCCTTCTATGAAAAGACCATCCCGCACGTGCACGCGGTCTCGTCGACCCAGGCCGCGGAAATGGTAAAACTCCTGGAGAATACGTTCAGGTCGGTCAATATCGGTCTCGTCAACGAGGTGGCGGTCATGTGCAATCGGCTGGGCATCGACGTGTGGGAGATCATCGACGCCGCCGCCACCAAGCCGTTCGGCTTCATGCCGTTCTACCCCGGTCCGGGGCTGGGCGGCCACTGCATTCCGATCGACCCGCACTACCTGTCGTGGAAGCTCAAGTCGCTCAATTACTACGCCCGGTTCATCGAGCTGGCCGGCGACATCAACAGCCAGATGCCCGAGTGGGTGGTCCAACGGATCGGTGCCATGATGAACCGCCGTCATGCCAGGGCGCTCAACAAGTCGGCCATGCTCATCCTCGGCGTAGCCTACAAGCGAGACATCAAGGACATCCGCGAGTCCCCGGCCCTGGACGTCATCAAGCTGCTCGAAGACAAGGGCTGCCGGGTCTACTACAACGATCCTTTTGTCCCGCACTTTGCGTGGCGCGACGGCGTCATGAAATCGAGCCGGCTGACGGCTCAACTGATCAAGAAAGTCAATCTGGTCGTCGTTGTCACCGACCACAGCGGCTACGACTACCAGTGGATCGTGGATAACGCCAGGGCCGTCTTTGACACCCGCAACGCCACCAAACACGTCCGCAGGCATCGCCAGAAAATCGAACTGCTCTAAGGGAACCCGCGCGTACCACAGGCGGCGGGGCGCGAGCGACCGGCCGTTTCTGCATTCGCCGTGATCCCGGTTAATACGATGCGGCATCCTGCCGATCTAAGCTGTTTAGAGGCTGGAAGTATGACAACGACGGTCGCAACAGAAGAGCAGCGCCTTCAGGACGTCCGGCTGATCCTCAAAGACCTCCTGAAAGTGATCAAGGTCGTCTCCATGTACCCGGAGGGGAACCCGCTTCCCGAGTGCATGCGACGGACGTTTGCCGAGAAGCTCGAGTCGCTGGTCCAGGACTGCGGCAGTATACGGATCACCGTAGAGCGTGACCGCCTGGCCCTCGACGGTGAGACGGCGTTCATCGACCGCTCCAAGCAGGAGAGCCTGGCCGGCCTGTTCTTCGAAACCGGTATCACCGATCTGACGTTCCGCGAAGGCCTTGACACCCCGCAGATTCACCTGTTCCTGAACGTGATCAAAGACTACGTCAACCTGCCCAACAGGAGCCGCGACCTGGTCAACATGCTTTGGGAAGCCGGCCTGACCGGGATTACGTTTACGACCGTTGAGGACCTGGCGCTGTCCGAATACGATGGTGACTTCAGAGTCCAGGAACTGTTCAGCAATCGAGAGGCCGGCGGTATCGAGGGTTCGCAGATGGCGAGCGAGAGAACCGAGAACTACGAGGCCATTTTCAGGCCGGCCGAGCAAGAGGACGCCGACGGCGGACCTCCGACCGGTCCCGGGCGGACGGTCTTTGACGAGCAAGTGGGCGACCGTGAGGGCTTGAGGACCGTCGAGGCGGCCAATGCCATGGGATTCGCCGATCTCGATCCGTCGGACCAGCGTGCAACTCCCGATACAACCCTGATACTTGAGGACGAGTCGAGGCTTTCCGAGGAAGAAGAGTTGCAGGTGCAGCAAATCGCCCGGGACGACGCCGATTTTGACATATACGAATCAACCACCGAATTGCTCAGGGAGTTACTGCACCAGGAAGGAGACATGGCCAGCTTCGACGAGGCGGTGACGGTCTCCGAGAAGGTCATGAGCGAGTTCATTCGAGCGGGAAGACTCGTGTACGCGGGGCGGGTGCTGGGCTACTTCCGATCACTTGAAGAACGCATCCGTCCGGACAAGCCCCTGTGGTCCGAGCGGCTGAAAGATGCCCGCATCACGGCGGGCAGTCGAGACCGCCTGAAAATCCTGTGCGAGGCGCTCAATCAACTCCCTGATATCGCTGCGGCCGACCTGCGCCGGTATCTCAACCTCTTCGACTGGGAGGCCCTGGCCGGTCTGACTGACCTGCTGGGTGAACTGACACAGCGGAATCACCGAGAATCACTGTGCGACTTCCTGGCTGAGCGAGGCCGCGAAAATCTGCAGCTCGTCTCCAAGGGGTTGTTCGACAAACGGTGGTTCGTCGTGCGCAATTCCGTCATCATCCTTTGCCGGATCGGCGACGGCCCGGCGCTTAACCAGGTGAAGAACGTCGTCGACCACGAAGACAGGCGAGTACGCTTGGCGCTGGTGTCGTCGCTGCTGGACTGCACCCACGAGCAGGCCCTGGAACTGCTCAAGCGTGGCGCCCGTGACAAGGATCCGGAGGTTCGCAAGGAGGCGGTCAACTCTATCGTGGCCCGGCGCGGACCGGCGGCTTTCGTTGCCATCACCGACGTACTGAACGACGATTCGTTCGGCGAACTGGAGGGTCCCGACCAGCAGAGGGTGCTCAATGCGTACTCCGTGCTCGGGGGCGACCGGGCGGTGGAATATCTCATGCACCTGATAACGAAACCCAACCCGTTACGAGACAGGAACCTTAGGGCCTATCGGACCGCGGCTTTTGAGGCCCTCAGCCACAATCGAAGCGAGCGGTGCGAGCGCGCCCTGCTGAAGCTCTCGTCGAGCTGGCGACCGGATATCAAACGGCAGGCCGTACAGGCGTTAAAGCGACGCCGGGAACTCATCTACGGAGGAAAAGATGACTGAGGCCGTCGGTCAGATCGCCGGACGCCTGCTGGCCGGCCAGGCCGAGGAAAGGCTGGTAAACGCCTTCTTCGTGCTGTACAAAACGGCCCGCATTATCGATGAGAACAACGCCGCTTTTCGCAACCAGCTCGACAACTTCTATGGCCTGCTGGCATCCCTGTCGGAAGCCGAAGGCGACGTGACAGTGAAACGGGTGGCCAGCCGGTATTTCGTAAACAACCGGCTGGTCAGGTTTGACGATGCCGGGCCGTCGGGAGCCGCCGGCGTAGTCGCCGAATGGAAAATGCTGGGCATAGGCGGTGCCACCTTTTTCCAGGAGATCACCAAGGACGAGGTGGCCGGCTTTTTCACTTACATGGCGACGGTCAAGCCGACGACCGGGAACCTGGAATCCCTGTCGGCCACGCTGAAGTCGAACGGGCTGGAGTGCGTTGAACTGCTTTCGGCGAAAGACATCGACGACGAGGAGCCGCTGCTGGCCGAGGAGATACGGCGCCGTTTTCGCAGCATGGCACGCAAAACGTTCTTCCGGGCCGTGGCGGTGGTCCAGGAAGTGGTTGTCAACACCATGGAAGACCGCGATATCAATATCTCCAAGACCAAGCGCGTCGTGCACTCGCTGATCGATCACATCACCCGGGACGAATCATCGCTGCTCGAACTCACGGCCATCAAGGACTTCGACGACTACACGTACGCGCACTCGACGAACGTCTCCGTATACGCTCTCACGCTCGGCATCAAGCTGGGACTGGACCGCTCGCGCCTGTCACAGCTCGGATTCACGGCTCTTTTCCACGACATCGGCAAGGTCAGGCTACCCAAGGACCTGATCAGCAAACCGGAAGCGTTTGACGAGGACGATTGGATCCAGATGCAGTACCACCCGATCCTCGGCGCCAAGACGGTGCTGCGCAACCTGAAACTCGACGCCCACACGGCCCGGGCCGCGCGGGGCACGTTTGAACACCACATCAACAACGATTTCACCGGCTACCCGGTCCTGCACTACCAGAAACGGCCGCCCAACCTCTTCTCCAGGATCATCTCGGTAGTTGATTCCTTTGACGCCCTTACCTCCGGTCGGGTGTATCTGAAGAAGGCGCTGAGCCCGGACGTCGTATTCAAGAAACTGCGCTACCAGATGAAAATCAAGTTTGACCCCTTCCTCCTGAAGCTGTTCAACGACATTATCGGCATCTACCCGGCCGGTTCCCTCGTCCTGCTGAACACCGATGAGATCGCGCTGGTGCTGGCAAACAACGAGGTGGACAGGGCGCGCCCGTACGTCAAGGTGGTGGGCGACCGGCAGGGTCTGCTTGACACGCCGCTGTGGGTGGACCTGTCACAGGAAGAACACGCCGCCCGGAAGATTATCCGACAGATAGATCCGTCCCGTTACGAACTGGACGTCACAGACTTCATACTGAGCGATTAGAACGGATAAGTCACGAGCGCACGGACCCCGCCCCGGCCGTCCGGCGCCACGTCCCAGTCCACCTGATCGTTACGCCGGTCCCCGGGCGATCCCGAAAGATGGGCGTCCACGTAAGCGTCAAACATGGACACGAAAATCGTGACACCCGCAAACCACGTGAACTTGTTGCGCTCGTCGCGGCGGTCCTCGTAAAGATCGTAGAGAATCCGCCGGGTTTGAAGGCCGGTTGCGTTTTCCCACTGGTCACGGAAGTCGGCGGCCTGCCGGCCGTAATGAACGGCTGAACCGATAAACCACGTCTCCAGGCCGATGATCACCGCCGCCTTGACCCAGCGGCGGTTGCCGATCTGCCCCAGGCCCGGAACCAGCATGGACTTGAACAGCGCTGCCGTCGGGTTCTGCGTCAGGTGCTTTTCGAAGTCAGACGGGTTGGCCACCTGGACCGCGCGGCTGGTATCCCGTACCGGCTGAAAGATCACCGTGTCGGACAGTGCGGGTGCGGTCACGTCGGTAGTATCGGCATGCAACGGGGGACCAAGGAGACCGGCGAGAAGAAGCACGTAAGCGGCGCGCTTCATTTCAGCAAAAGACCTTCACCTGCTGAGGCTTCACCTGAACCTCCAGCACGTTGGTCGGCAGGTCGATCAGTTCACCGTCGAGGTACAGTTTCCGTCCCCGGGATGGCTGGCACGTGATGGTAGTGGCGCGGTACATTCGGACGTCATCTCCGTACAGATACTTTCCGTTATGGATGAGGCGGGCGAAGGCGCCGAACCCTCCGACGGCTTCTCCCCTGTCAAAGATTACCTCCGCATGACCGTCATCCGGCACCGAGGCCGGTGAGAACGGCAGGCCCGCCGAGTACGACAGCAGGTTGACGTTGAGCATGAGCGGGCTGACCTCAAAGCGGAAGCTGTCCACCTTGACGATAATGGGTGTCACGGAGACGCTGGCGGCGGCGCGATTGGCCAGCTGCGCCCAGCCGATACCGAAACGGGGCAGTTTCTTCTCCTTTAGCAGGCGGGTCAGCTCGGCCGTGAAACCGAGGCCGACGGAGCCGAAGAAGGGCTGGGTCGCGGCGCGACCCGCGTCAAACTTCCGGTAGTTACCTGAGAGAATGCTCTGGATGGCCCGGCCGGGATCGACCGATCCGCACAGCGAACGCGCGATATTGTTCAGGCTGCCGAGCGGCAGCACACCCACCGGCAGGTCTGCATCCATGGCCGCCCGGGCCACGAGATTGAACGTCCCGTCACCACCGCAAGCGACCAGGGCGGTGATGGGCCCCCGTCGACTGATGTTCTGCGACAGAAAGCGATGGCGTCGTCTCACGCCGGCGGCCTGTTGTGCCATGGCCAGCAGATCCGTAGCCGACTCCGGTTCGAGAACCGTATAGTGGGCGCCGGCCCGGCGAATCGCCGCCGTCAGCCGCTCGACCACCCGTCGCTCGAAGCCGCCCGCCCGGCGATTGAGCAACAGGGCGTAATGATTCTGTTTGCCTTTCTGACGTCGTTTCTTGATCATAAAAGAACCGCCGCCGAAATGTAGGCAAAACGGGCCCTGAAGCCCACCGTTTTTTTTGCGGCGAATCGCGTCGTGCCCGCGCCGCCTGACCGTCGGCTAAAGCGGCCCGGCCTTGTGTCGACTAGGCCCTTAGAGCAGTTTTCGCAAACGCAGGGATATTAAACCGGACCTTGCCATGTCAGAAGTTACCGCGGTACAAAGCCGCTACTCCCCCTGGTTGCGGACCGCCCCGTTCCTCCTGTTGGCGGCCGCCTACCTTCCGGTCCTGTATGATCTCGTGACGGAGTGGTATCAGGACGCCAATTACTCCCACGGCTTTCTGGTGCCCGTTGTTTCCGGCTATCTCCTGTGGAAGAACCGCCACCGGCTGGGCAGCACCGGGACGAGTCCTGCCGCGGGCGGACTGGTTCTCCTTGTAGCCGGCCTGCTGCTGCTGCTTGTCGGCACCGGGGCCGCCGAGTACTTCACGGTGCGCGTCTCGTTCATCCTCAGCCTGTTCGGCCTGGTTTATTGCCTGTACGGACGCGAGGTGATCAGAAAAAGCTGGTTCGCGTTTTTCTTCCTGCTGTTCATGGTTCCGATCCCGTACGTGTTGTACTACGCCGTCGCCTTCCCTATGCAAACCCTGGCCACGAAAATCACGGTCGTACTGCTGAAGGTCGTCGGCCTCGGAGTCGTGCGCCAGGGGAACATAATTCACCTGGCGGGCAATTCGCTGGAGGTGGCCGACGCCTGCTCCGGGATACGGTCGCTCGTTTCCCTGCTGGCCCTGGGCGCCCTGTATGCCTACCTGACGCAACGTCGCCTCGCCGCCAAGGCCATCGTTTTTGTCAGCACGGTGCCCATCGCGGTCGCGGCCAACGTCTTCCGCGTTTTCGTCACGGCTCTGCTTGTCTCGGCGATTTCCATCGAGGTGACCGCCGAACCGCTGCACTCCCTGCTGGGGTTGTCCGTGTTTGTGTTTTCATTCATCTGCCTGTTTGTCGCAGGAGCGGTGGTGAGGCGGGTATTCAAATGAGACGGTACGTCCTGATCGCCTCGATCCTGATCATAGCGGGGGGGGCGTTTGCCTGGTACCTGCGATACGCCGACAGGCCCCCGGGAGGATCGCCGCACTTCGACGAGATACCGTACGCCCGCGACGGCTACACGGGCCAGGAACGCCGTTTCGCCGACTACTCGTACGATATCCTGCAGGCCGACACCACCACCCTGCGGCTGTACGTTTCACCGGAGGGTGACGCCTACTGGATGTTCGTCGGGTATTTCCAATCGCAGAAATACGGCAGCCAGATTCATTCACCCAGACACTGCCTGCCGGGCAGCGGCTGGAAGATCGAACGGCTGGAACCGTACCGGCTGCCCCTCCCGGACGGGGGCCACAAGACGGTCAACCGCCTGATAATACGCGACCGCGAGCAGAAACAACTCATGCTATACTGGTTTGAAACGCGCAGCGGCACGATCCGGAGTGAGTTTGCGCTCAAGTGGAACCTGATGGTCAACTCGCTGCTCCTGCGTCCGACGGACGTAGCCTTTGTTCGCGTGAATCTGCCTATAGGCAGCGACGAAACCATAGACAACACGGCGGACCGCGCCGTCAGGTACCTTCAGACGTTTTATCTCGACCTCGAACGAGCACTGCCGTTCGCCGGTTAAAAAACTTGGCCGGGCCCCGGCCGACTGATATCTTTGCATATGCTCAAAAACCTGATCATGCTCGCCAGGCCCGCCCAGTGGTTGAAAAACGGCGTGGTGCTGGCGGCACTGGTCTTTGCCGGAGAGGCCGGGCACACCAGGTCGGCCGAACTGGCCCTGATCGCCACCGCGATCTTCTGCCTCCTGTCGTCCGCCGTTTACACCTTCAACGACCTGATCGACCGGCAACAGGACCGGCAGCATCCGTTGAAAAAAGAGCGCCCGCTGGCTTCAGGCGCCGTCGCCCCTCCTCAGGCGGTGGTGATGATCGTCCTGCTGGTAGCTGTCGGCCTCGTCGGAGCGTGGTGGTTCCTCGGGGGGCACTTCTTTGTCGTCGCGCTGGTGTTCCTCGGCCTGAACCTGCTTTATTCGCTGGCGCTGAAAAACGTCGTTATCGTTGACGTCATGGCCGTGGCGTTGGGCTTCGTGGTGCGCGCCTACGCCGGAGCGGTGGCCGTCGACGTGCCGGCATCCAAGTGGCTCCTGATCAACACGCTGCTCCTGGCGCTCTTTCTGGCCTTCGGCAAGCGCCGCCACGAACTCCTTCTGCTCGAAGACGGTGCCGTGGCGCACCGCAGGATTCTCAGCCGATACTCACCCTACCTCCTGGATCAATGCATCGGCGTGACCACCGCTTCCGTTGTCGTCATGTACATGCTCTACTCGTTTTCGACTGAAGTGTCGACAAAACTGGGCACGGAGAACCTGTACCTGACGATCCCGTTCGTGGTCTACGGGGTTTTTCGCTACCTGTACCTGATCCACAAAGAAGAGAGGGGCGGCTCGCCGACGCAGGTCCTGATAAGTGACAGGCCGATACTGGTGACCGTAATCCTCTGGCTGTTGACCGCAATCCTTATACTGTATTACCTGTAGGCCGCCGTGTTCCGCAAGCTCTGCATCATGACAGCCGTGCTCGCAGCGACGTTGTGTGCCGCCTCGTGCGGCAGGAAAGATGCTGACAGCACGCGGGAACCATCCGTGGCCGACGCTTCCGATGTTCCCTTTGTGGCCGCACGATTCCTTCCCGACAGCAGTTCGGTGATTCGGCCGACCGATTCGGCAGTCACGGTTCTCCGGGCCGAGGCGCACGAGATGCCCGGCGAACCGGCAGCCCGGTACCTCGCCTTCGGCCTGGTCGGTCGTTCCACCAGAAATTATGTGGTGAGCGACATCGAGATATCGGCTCAGATCGCGCAGTTCGCAACCAGCAACGATGCGTACGGGCTTTATGCCGCGTCAAGGCCGGACGGCATCACCACCTTCCGGCTCGGCGCCGAAGGATACGTCCGGGGCAACGCCATGCACTTCACGCAGAGAGAATGCGTTGTTTCGCTGACGGCCGAAGATGAACGCGAAGCGGCCGCCGACGCCATGCGTCTGCTGGCGGTCACGATTTCGACACTGATCGGCGATTCCGGTTGGGTGCCGGAGGCGTTTGCCCTGTTCCCCGAGGCAGACCGGATCATTCCCTCGGATAAATACTATCCCGCGAGTTTCCTTGAGATCGCCGGCCTGGACGAGGTGTTCACATCGAGCTATGTGCGGGACGGCGACACGCTGCTGCTCTTTCTGGCGTCTGATCGCGGCGGCACAAAGTATCTGTCGCTGATGGAGTCTGTGGCTCGGTCAGGCTGGCCGTCAGAACCGGCTGTGGGGTTTGAGTTCGATGAGGGTTACGGTTCTGTATTCGAGCACCCCAAGTACGGCCCGGTGGCGGCGGGACTGAAGAGCCTCAGGCTTATCGGTGCGGTAGGGTATCGCGCCGAACACGATCAGGCGAACATGCGGCAATGGAGCGAGAGTCTCCAATAAGCAGGCGTGGCAACTGCCCGCCGAACCCACCGCCCCGCACGTGGATCGGGAATAACTCCACTCCGGGATAACTTCGGACGATCGGATCAGCTCAATCATCGAATAGATCGTCGAAGCTCTTCTTGCGCGAATCCTTGGTGTCCGTGATGGTGGAAATCCCCCCGGGGGTTTTGACCACCGTCCGCTGCTGGTAGTAGTCGCAGAAGTTGGGCTTCTCCTTGTCACGGACGGTCGTTTCAACCGGCTCACGGCACTGGGCGCGCCGCATGGGGTCAAAGTGGCGACAGCCGCGACAGCAGCGCAGGGCGGCCATACAGTCGGGGCATTCATCCTTGCGGAAAACTTTGCCGGTGATACCGGTGGGGCGGCCACAACTCCAGCAAAGCAGTCCCTCAGTGGCCATACTTCCTCCTAAAAGTCCTGTCCTGTTTACCTAATATAGAAAGAATTGCGGCGACGGCAAGCGGCCGCGCAACGCAATTTACAACCAGCGTACCAGGGCGGTCCTACTTTTTCAATCGGGCCAGCGCCTCCTTCAGGGCAATGAAGTCAGCGTCGCCCGTGATCGAGTAGTCAAAGTCGATATACTCAAACCGGCCGTCGGGTCCAACAACAAACACCGAACGCCGGAACATTCCCTGCTCGGGCCGGTACACGCCCAGTCTTCGGCCGAACTTCCCGGTGTAATCGGACAGGAGTTTAAACGGCAGCTTGTGTTGTTTGGCCCACTCGTGATGCGAGAAAACAAGGTCGGCGGAAACGGGCAGAACCTCAACGGCCAGTTCTGCGAATTCCTTGACGGCGTCGCGGAAGCCGCAGATTTCTTTCGTGCAGGCGGGGGACCAGTCGGCCGGGTAGAAGGCAAGCATATAGCGCGTTTCGGCCAGATCCTTCGACCCGATACCGTCAAAATTGATTGTATCCGCGGTGGCGTAAGGCAGCCGGAAGTCAGGCACGGGATCACCCACCCTGAATGGCTGCTGGGCGGTGACGACACACGCAGCCAGTGATACGAGAACGACGTACAGTATGGCGCGACTCATGGCAAGTCTCCTCTGATTTCCCGAGTCCGTTTCTTGCCGCCACGGGGCGGTTTACCCTCGACCCCTGATTTCATTAACGATTGCCTCCGTAAACTCCGTGGTGGAGCAAGTGCCGCCCAGGTCTCCGGTCATGCAGTGCCCCATGGCGAGCGTGAGCACCACGGCCTTCCAGATACGGTCCGCCGCCTCGTCCTCGCCCAGGTGACGTAACAGGAGCAGAGCCGAGAACAGGACGGCCGTGGGGTTGGCCAGGTTTTTCCCCGCGATATCGGGAGCGGTGCCGTGCACGGCCTCGAAAACGGCGTACTTTTCGCCTATATTGGCGCCGGGCACGACGCCCAGTCCGCCGACAAGACCGGCCGCAAGGTCAGATACGATATCGCCGAAAAGGTTGCCGAGCAACAGCACGTCGAACCTGCCCGGGTCCATCACGAGGTGCATGGCCAGAGCATCGACGATCTTGTCCTCGGCGGTTATATCCGGATATTCGACTGCGATCCTCTGAAAGGTGCGAAGGAACAGCCCGTCCGATATCTTCATGATGTTGGCTTTGTGCACCAGAGTGATCTTGCGGCGGCCGTGCCGGCGGGCGTACTCAAACGCCCAGCGGGCAATGCGTTCGGATGCCCTCTCGGTGATAATCTTGATCGCCTGCGTCACTCCCGGTTGCACAACGCTTTCAATGCCTGAATACAAATCCTCGGTATTCTCACGAACAATAACCAGATCAACCTTCTCAAAGCGGCTTGGAACTCCCCCTATCGTCTTGACCGGGCGCAAGTTGACGTAAAGATCAAGGGTCTGCCGAAGAGTGACGTTGGCGGATTTGAACCCTTTACCGACAAGAGTTGTCAGTGGACCCTTGAGCGCCACCTTGTTTTCGCGAATGGAATCAAGCAGCGAATCCGGCACCGACACGCCATACTTCTGAATTGCCGCCAGCCCCGCATCCTGCACGTCCCACTCGATATCCACACCGGCAGCTTCGATCACCCTGACGGCGGCTTGCGTGACTTCCGGACCAATGCCGTCCCCGGGTATAAGGGTCACTGTATGTCTGGCCATGCAATGCTCGTTGTAAGGATAAGGTTAAGCCGTGTGATTCCTCTTAGTATACCGGACCGGGCGTGTGCTGTCAACACGGATCATACGCAGCGCAGCGGAACGTTTTTGGAGTGTTTATGTGGAAAGCCGAAGTTTTGCCTTGACAGCGAGCAAGGGGACGGATATATTTACTTTGTAGTAGTTGATACAGAACCCCCACCCATGTTATCGATACTATTCACCGTAGTAAACGCCTTGCTGCGTGCCTGCGACAAGGCGTAACAGGCGAAGAGAGAGCAACCATATCCATCCGCTACATACTCTGTATGAGGGCTCTCTTTGCCAGCCTGGAAGCGTATTGCGTGTGGGTGACAACGTAGGGGAATTGGTGTGCTGTTCCCCTGCGTGAGGGGGGAAACCCGTCCTGTGGTGCGCGCCCGGGGCGGGTTCTGTTTCAGGGACGAATCCGCCGGGCCGCGTGTTTACTTTCTGACGAACAGTGGCCGGATCTCGGCCAGCGATACCCACGCGTTTTCGTTCTGCCGGGCAAGAAACAGAACCGCGTCGGCTACTTCCTCCACCGCGAGCTTGCGAGCCGCCTTGCTGGAAGCCCGGGCACGCGGGGCCAAATTGGACATGAACCCGGTTTCGACCGAGGCCGGCGCCAGGACGCAAATCTTGATGTTCTCGTTGCGTACCTCGCCGGCCACCGCCTCGCTGAGCACGTTCACCGCCGCCTTGGAAGCGGAGTAGACCGACAGGCCGGGCGTCCCCTGCTTGGCCGCCATGCTGGAAACGTTGATGATCTGGCCCCCGCCCTGTTTCTGAAGGCGCGGCAGAAGCTCCTTGAAACAGTAAAAGACCGACTTCAGGTTGGTATTGATAACGGTATCGAACTCTTTCTCCGTGGTCCTGATGAACAGCTTGCCGATACCCACCCCGGCGTTGTTGACGAAAACGTCCACCCGGCCGAACTTGTCATACGCCGTCCTGACTATCCGGGCCATGCCCGATGCTTTGGAGACGTCGGCGGTGACGGTCACGAAGTTGCCGCGCGAGAGGTTGAGCGATGAGGCCACGTTCTGGAGGTTCTTCTTGTTCCGCCCGCACAGAACCAGCTGGGCCTCCTGGCCGGCCATGACCCGTGCGATGGCGGCACCGATACCGCGCGAGGCCCCGGTGATGACGACAACCTTGTCTTTGAGTGATCTCATATACTGCCCGTTTGTATAACGTCTGTCTCACTGAGATGAACGTTCAAGAGATCCAGCGCCGTGAACAGGTCTCTGACCAGTTCCCAGTCCCAACTGGGCTTTTGACCTATATCACAAATAGGCGCGCACTTGTGATTCCTTTCGTTCATAAGCCCATTATTATGGACCTCAAGGTTCCGGATAATGCAGCATTTGTACACGATAGTCCAGTGACTAAAGTCCATGCATCGCTTGATAATGGCCTCCCTGACAGCGAGAAAGCGCGAGTCCCGTCCCTGATCACCGCCAACTTGTTGGCCAACCTGCTTTATCCACCCTATTAGTTTCTTCTGCCATTGCTGATGCTTGAGAGCGGACGCATCCTTCATTTTGTCGGAAAAAGTGGGTTCCACCGGAAGCATGCTGTCCTGCATTTTTCGACAGGTGGCGGGCTGGCGCTTGTTGAATACAAGATAACGTGCATAGTCCTTCACCATTGCTTCCAGGATTACCACGCCGTATACAAGGAGTGTTCTCGACAGTAGCGCAACCCGCTGTCTCAAATCCTCTTCCTCAACAGCCGGATCTAGTTTGCGCTGCAACTCCGCAGCCGGATCAAGTTTGCGTTCCAACTCCGCGGCCTCCTCCGCTCTTGCTTCGTGAGCAGCCCCGATGGCTCCAACGGTGAGCCAGAAGCTAGCCTCTAAACGCGGGATAACCGCGTTATAGTTCTCGTACGGGCTGTCCATTACTACCACCTATTCAGGATTAGGGGCCCCAGCCTAACAACTCGCCGGTCTACATTCCGTATTTCTCGATGATCTCCTGCTTCGTCTTGCCGAGGATGTCGTATTTCCTGCCGACTTTGATGAACGCCTCGAGTGCTTTGTCGAGGTGATGTGTTTCGTGGGCGGCTGAAATCTGCGTTCGTATTCTCGCCTGGCCCTGGGGAACCACGGGGAAGAAGAAACCCATGGCATAGATTCCCTCGTTGTACAGGTCCTGGGAGAAATCCTGCGAGAGTTTGGCGTTGAACAGCATGACAGGGACGATGGGCGTGTCGCCCTCCTTGAGAACGAAGCCGGCCTCGGCCAGGCCTTTGCGCCAGTACGCCGTGTTGGCTTCCAGCTTGTCGCGCCGCTCGGTGCTCCGGGAGAGGATATCGAGCACTTTGAGCACGCCCGAGACAACCACCGGGGCGATGGTGTTGGAAAACAGGTAGGGCCGCGCCTTCTGGCGGCACAGTTCCACCAGTTCGCGACGCCCGGAGACGCAGCCCCCCGAGGCACCGCCGAGGGCTTTACCGAAGGTTGTGGTGATGATGTCGATTTTGCCCATGACGCCACATTTTTCGTGAGTGCCCCTGCCGGTCCGGCCGATGAAACCCGATGCGTGGGAGTCATCCACGAACACCATGGCGTCGTACTTCTCGCACAGCTCGACGATCTCGTCGAGTTTGGCCGTGTCGCCGTCCATGGAGAACACGCCGTCGGTAATGACCACCTTGAATCGCTTGTCGGCGTGGAGTTGCAATTTTGATTCCAGGTGCTGCATGTTGGAGTGCTTGAAGGTGTCGTGCACGGCACTGCACAGCCGCATCCCGTCGATGATCGAGGCGTGCACGAGACGATCCGAGATCATAACGTCGTCGCTGCCGAGGATGGCCTCGAACACGCCGGCGTTGGCGTCCATGCAGGAGGGAAACAGGATGGTATCTTCCGTGCCCAGGAACTCGCTCACTTTCCGCTCGAGTTCATGGTGAATGTCCTGCGTGCCGCAGATGAACCGGACGGAAGACATGCCGTAGCCGCGCGTCTCCAGCCCGTCGTGCGCCGCCTTGATGACCTCCGGGTGGCTGGAAAGCCCCAGGTAGTTGTTGGCACACATGTTGATGACTTTTTTCAACGACGAGCCGATGGGGAATTCGACCTCGATGTCCGCCGCCTGGGAGGAATGGATGAACCGTTCCTGCTTGAACAGCCCGGCGTCCTGAATTTCCTTGATCTGTTCCTGGTATATTGCCCTGACTTTGTCACTGTAACCCATTGTTTAACTCCTCATGCAACACTCGGTCTCTTCGCCCCGGCCCTCGGGTCCCACAGCTCGGGCGCCGACCGGATTCCAAACTCGGCGCGGTCCGCCTGACTGCGAGCCGGCAGTCCGCACGCCTATCCGAGGAAGGATTTCACCAGCGCCACGATGCTGTTGACGGTGTCAAACGCCTCCGGCGTGGCCTTGTCGTCGGGAATGCTTATCTGGTACTTATTCTCCAGGAACCGCTTGAGGGAAACCATGGAGAAGGAATCGACGATGCCACCGGAAATAAGCGGCGTGTCGTAGGTTATCTCGTCATCCTCTTCTTCAAGATACTCCTCGATGATGTAATTGAGGACCACGTCCTTCGCGTCTTCCATAACCGTCTCCTATACACTTCTATCCGTCGTCTACTCGTCATCCTCGAGCGTGGAGATGTCACCGATCTCTTCGCCCCACTCCCGCGCGTGCAGCAGCCGCCGCATGATCTTGCCGCTCCTTGTCTTGGGCAGCGAATCAACGTACTCGATTTCCTGGGGCATGGCCAGCGGGGAGAGCTTCTTGCGAATGAAGTTCATGATGTTCAACTCGAGGTCGGCACCGGCGTCAAACCCCGGCTTGAGCGTCACGAACGCCTTCACGACTTCCATGTTTACTTCATCGGGCTTGGCCACCACCGCGGACTCCGCGACCGCCTCATGTTCCAGCAGAGCCGACTCCACCTCGAACGGACTCACCAGGTGACCGGCGGTATTGATGACGTCGTCGTCACGCCCCGTAAACCAGAAGTACCCGTCCTTGTCGATGCTCGAACGGTCACCGGAAAGGTACCAGCCGTTTCTGAACTTGGCCTGGTACGTGGCCTCGTTGTTCCAGTACGCCCGCATCATCGACGGCCAGCCCGGTTTGAAAGCGATCAGCCCGACCCGGCCCGGCTCCGTGATCGGCTCGTAGGTTTTGGTGTCCAGAACGGTTGCCGTTATGCCCGGAAAAGCCTTACCCATGGAACCGGGCTTGATCTCCATGCCGGGGAAGTTCGTAAGCATGATCGAACCGGTTTCGGTCTGCCAGTACGTATCGAGAAAGGGATGCCCATACACGTTCTTCGACCAGACCACCGCCTCCGCGTTGAGCGGCTCGCCTACGCTGGCCAGGTGCCGCAGCGAGGAAAGGTCAAACTTCCGCACCAGGTCATCGCCCGCCTTCATGAGCGAGCGAATGGCCGTCGGCGCGGAATACCAGACCGTGACCTTGTGCTTTTCAATGAAGCGGTACCAGGCCTCCGCCGAGAAACCCGCATCCAGGACGCACTGCGTGACGCCCAGGCTCCAGGGACCGATAATGCCGTAGGACGTACCCGTCACCCAGCCCGGGTCGGCCGTGCACCAGTATACGTCGTCCGGCTGCAGGTCCAGAACCCACTTGGTGGACAGGTACTGGGCGATCAGCGCATAGTGAACGTGCTTGACGCCTTTGGGCTGCCCGGTCGTTCCGGACGTATAGTGAAGCACGGACGGTGACTCCGCCTTGGTAGGGAAGATCTCCAACTCCTGCACGGGCTCGGCCTGTTCCAGGGAAAAGGCAACCTCCCGATCCCGAAGCGGCTTGCGCCCGTCGTAATCGACAAGAATAACGTGCCTGAGATGGGGCACCTGGTCGAGCATCTTCCGGACCTTGGCGACGTGCTTGCGCTGGGTGATGATCGCCGCGGTCCCGGCGTCACTGAGCCGGATGCGCAACGCCTCGTCACCGAAGGCCGAGAAGAGCGGCTGGGCGATGGCCCCGATCTTGAGCACCCCCAGAAACCCGAGGTACAGCTCGGGGATTTTGTCCATGAAAAGACACACCCTGTCCCCGTCGCCGATCCCCAGGCCCCTGAGAAACGCGCCGATGGTGTTGGTGGTCAGCCTGACGTCGTCGTAGGTATAACGCTTCTCCCGTCCCGCCGCGTTCTCCCAGAGCAGGGCCGGCTTGTCCGCCATGCCCAACTGGCAGATCCGGTCGGAGCAGTACCAGCCGATGTTGATGACGTTTCCGTCCTTAAACGCCAGCTCTTTCTCGGAAATTGACCAATCGAAGTTTTTGACTCGTTCGGCGTAGGACCCGATGTTAGTCATTCTCCATTTTCCCTTTACTTCTCCAGTGCGACAACGGCACTGGCAACATCCCTTATATGTGACAGGGATACCTGGACGTTGGTGATGCCGCTCTCGTCGACAAGACGTTTCGCCACACCGTGAAGAACAAGTTCAGGCTTCCCTTTCTCGTTGTTAACCACCTCAACGTCGGTAAACTTCAACCCGTCCCGCCAGCCGGTGCCGACTGCCTTCATGAACGCCTCTTTGGCGGCAAAGCGCGCCGCGAAGTTCTGCGCGCTGCTTCGCCTGGACTCGCAGTACTCAATCTCCCGCGGCGTGAACACTCTCTCCTTGAGACCGCCGGTATCACCGAGACGCCGCCTGAGTCTTTCCACGTCCACGTCGTCTATGCCGATGCCGAAAATCATCCTGTGGCCTCGAGGCGAACGGTGCGACGGGCCGACTCACCCCGCCAGCTTCCGGGACAAGACGTCCAGCATGTCTGATGTCATCCTGGGAAGATCGTACTCGTGACGCCAACCCCATTCCCTGCGGGCGGCCGAATCGTCCATGTTGTTAGGCCAGCTGTCCGCGATCTCCTGTCGCTCCGGGTCTACCTGGTATTTAATCTCAAACTCCGGGATGTGTTTCCGGATTTCGTCGGCCAGTTGCGCCGGGGTAAAATTCATCGCCGTGACGTTGAAGGCATTGCGGTGCACCAGCCGGGACGGGTCGGCCTCCATCAGGTCAATCATCGCCCTGATGGCGTCCGGCATGTACATCATGTCCAGAGACGTATCAGCCCGCAGGTAACAGGTGAATTCCCGATGCCGGATGGCGTCGTAAAAGATCTCAACGGCGTAGTCGGTGGTTCCGCCGCCGGGGTCGGTCTGGTGCGAGATCAGTCCCGGGAAGCGAAGCCCGCGCGTGTCCAGTCCAAAGCGCTTGTGATAGTAGTCGCAAACAAGCTCTCCGGCCACCTTGGTGACCCCGTAGATCGTATCGGGACGCTGAATCGTGTCCTGCGGCGTGTTGTCCAGCGGCGTGGACTTGCCGAAAGCGCCTATCGAACTGGGGACAAACAGGGCGCAGTCGTACTGGCGCGCCGCCTCGAGGATGTTGTACAGACCGTTCACGTTCACCTGCCAGGCGACATTCGGGCGGGTTTCGCCCACCGCCGACAGAATCGCCGCAAGATGGTAGATGGTGTCCGCCTTGTAGATCTGCATGACCCTCGTGATGTGATGCGGATCAAGGACGTCCAGGAATTCAAACGGACCGGAATCGCGCAGGCTGATGTCGCTCGGCATCCGGATATCCGTGGCCACGACGTTCTCCCGCCCGTACCGCTGGCGCAACACCACGGTCAGTTCCGAGCCGATCTGGCCCAGTGCACCGGTGATGAGGATCTTCTCCATGACTGCACCGCCCTCCTGCGCAGGCCCGTCCGGCGGGTATGCCGACGGACCGGACACTTACCTTGCCGACCCCTGTTGAACACTTGCCGACGGTTTCTCAGAGGTCATATATATACCGTAAGACCCGATAAATCAACCGAAAACGCCCCCTGCGCAGGGAACTCCGACCCGCCCATTACCTCGTCACGGTCCCGCATCATCCGCCAGCTTGAACGCACTGAAGCTCGCATCAGAGCAGGATATCGGTTCGTCGGTGAGTGCGTGCCCCGCCGGGTTGATCGATCCGGCGGAAGAGAGAAGACTTGACGGATCGATTGCAGATTATGGAGACCGGTGGCGCGAAGTTATCTACTCGGGCACGCGGACGCTTCGGATAGCTTCCAGCAGAGTCTCCTTGTTCGCCTTGGAGATCTGGCGGCCCTGTATCGGAAGGTTCCTGATTGTCCGTGCATACTTGCGGAGTTTGACCACCGGCATCTCTGCCAGTTCGTCAAGACTAAGCGGCTGCGGGGCGGAAGTCGGTTGGACGGCGGGCGCGGGGATAACGGCGGGCTCTGGCGTGACCGGTGGTTTCGGCGGCGGCGCCACGCGCGCAACTGTCGGTACAGCGGGCGCGGGCTGTGCGGGGGGCAGCTTGATCTCCCGGTGCTCCGGCCGTGAGGCAGGTTTCAGCGACGGCGTTCGCGGAGGTGACGGCCCCCTGTCTTCCTCGGAGCGATACCTGGCCACGAACCGTCCGTACGGCAGGATGGGACTGAGACCGTTGTCCGTGCGAGGGATCACGTGCATGGAAATCAGGTCGTGCAGAGCTTCAGCGGCCCGTGCTCCCGCCTCGACCGCCTGCTGGACTGCCTGCCAGTCTCCCTCGAAACGGACTGTGACAATCCCGGCATCGGTTTGCTCCAGGGAGGCAATAACGACCTGACCGGCGTCAGTGGCCGCGCGGGTTGCCGCCAGTGCTCCGGCGAGTCCCCTCGTTTCTATCAATCCCAGGGCAGGCCGCGACATAGCGTCAAAGAAGGGCAACCGGTTCTCAAAACACAACTTAAAACGTATCGTGTGAGCCAAAAAAGCGCGCCGCCCGCAATCCCCTCAATTGCGGGCGGCCACACACCAAAGAAAAGAGGACCTACCAAGCACTGGCAACAGTGCTCAGGAGTAAAAATGACAATCAGAATGAGAGCAAGGCGCGTGCCGTCGGTCTGGTACGCACCTCTATCGTGTTGCCCGGCATGAACGTACTGGCATTCGGTGTCAATTATGCGGCCGGCGGCGGTGTTCAAATCCGTACAATCATACGAATGACGGCACAAAAAAAGCGGTAAGCGCCTGAAAAACCAAACGCTTACCGCAACCAAGGAGTGTGTGCGAGATTCGTACGACCGAACGATAACTCTCACCGGGCCTCACGGAGCGTCATTGTAACAGACACATTATCACAATCACACGCTCCGGCAGGTCAGGCGTGATCCGCCCGGATCACTGTCCGGTGGCATCGCTTAGCTGGGTGCACCTCCTCTTAAGACCGTGGGCGGTACCGAAATGCCGTACCGCTTCAGCTTGGTGCGCACCGTCGCCTCGTGCACGCCCAGCAGGCGTGCGGCCTCGCTCTTGTTGCCGCGTGCCGCCAGAAGCGCCTCCGTGATCAGTTTCCGCTCAAACTGCTCCACGCGCTGGAAAAGACTCTCGCCGTCCGAGGATTCGTCCAGGTCGGCGCTTTGGGGGAACAGCGAACGGTACAACTCTACCAGGTCTCCCTCAGCCACCATTTGCGACATGACCTGGAGTCGTTTGACTTTGTTGTCAAGTTCGCGGATATTACCCGGCCAATCATAGGCCAGAAACAGCCTGACCAGTTCGGCAGGCGGTGCCAGGTCCTCCGGCAGAAGATCATGCTCTACCAGAAAGTGCTTCAGCAGAAGTGCAATGTCCTCCCGGCGCTCTCGTAACGGCGGGATGCGGAAGGTAATGCCGCTGAGCCGGTAGTACAGATCGCGCCGGAACGTACCGTCTTCGACCATGGCTTCGAGGTTCTTGTTCGTGGCCGCGACCAGGATGACGTCAAGGGCAACCTCGGTCGTAGAACCGAGAGGAATGACTTTCCGCCGCTCCAGAACTCCAAGCAGCTTGGCCTGAAGCTTCAGGGGCATGTCGCCGATCTCATCGAGCATCAGGACACCGCCGTTTGCGGCTACGAACAGACCGCACTTGCTTGCGTCGGCACCCGTGAAAGCTCCCCGGCTGTAGCCGAACAACTCCGATTCAAGGAGCGTCTCGGGAACCGAAGCGCAGTTGATGGCCACAAACGGTCCGCCGGGCCGAACCAGGGAGTGGAAGTACCGGGCCAGATGATCCTTGCCGACACCGGTCTCACCGGTGAGCATGAGCGGAAGGTCGGAATGGCCGAACATCGGCAACTGTGCCTTGAAACGTTGAATCACCGGTGAGGCCGTCAGAAAGTCGACCCCGCCCGTCGTCCCGGTTCTCGTTGGAGTTACCGGGCCCGCCTTGGTGCAGCCAAGAGAGCTGATCAACCGGCTGACCTTGTCAAGCCGCTGAGTCATCCGACACCGGGAATAGTACTCCTCGGCACGGAACAGGTAGGTCATGCGCTGCCGCTGACCGAACAGTTCGCATTTGCCCGCCGCCACCAGAGCTTCAGCCCTCTCAAAGCGAACACCGGATTCATCCAGCACGTCGATCGCCTTTTTGTAGAGCCGGACGGCGTCCTTTTTGTGACCGTGCGCCTGGGCCACCTGCGCCTTTATACGCAGCAGCGCGCCGGTTTCGACCTTGTTTGAGGTCTTTTCCATTATGACCATGGACTGGGCGGCAAACTTCCGGACCAGACGGTAGTTGTCCAGGCGCAAGTTCAACTCAGCCAGGTGCCTGAGGACACGGCCGACCAGGGTCGTCCCCGGCGCGATGCCCTCCGCCATGACCAGCGCCTTCTCGAGAACTGCGCCGGATTCCTCGTTGCGGCCGGTGCGGTATCGCAGTTCACCGAGGTAGGTCATGTAAATGACCTCGTCCCGCCGGCTCGCGGCCGTAATGATCCGCGGATATGCCTGCGCCAGCGCCCGCTCCGCCTTGTCATAGGCGGCTTGTTGGATGTGAATATAACCGAGCGACAGATACGCACGCGCCACCTCCAACTCGTCCCGAAGCTCCGTGGAGAGATCGACGTTGATGGTCAGGTGCTTCTCGGCTTCGGCCAGATCGCCCATAAAGGTGTAAACCCGGCCGATGTTTCCCATCATGAAGGCCAGCTTCTGCTTGTCGTCGAGTTTGCGCGCAATCTCCACTGCGTCCATGAGTACCCGCAGGGCGCTGCGATAGTCCGCCTGCCGGAAGTACAGTCCGGCCAGGAGATTGAGCGCGCGGCTCTGACCTTCGAGACAGTCGTTACGGCGGAAGATTGATTCCGCGTCCTGAAACGCCTTTTGCGCTTCCTTCACCTGTCCCATGTCGCGCAGGATGCCTCCGAGAGTGACGAAGATCTCAGCAAGAAGGACGCTGTCTCCGTCTTCGGCTGCCTTGGCCTGTGCGACACGAGCCGTTTTCAAGGCTGCAGGGTAGTCAGTGAGGGAAGCCCAGGCGTCGGACACCTTGAGCAGGATCGCGCCCGCCCAGGATCCACCGGCGTCGTCAATGAGACTACGATGTGCCTCGTAGTACCTGACAACACCGGCGCAGTCCCGCTTTTGGGCCAGCGACGATATGTACGTCGCTACCGCATCGCAGAACTCCGTGCCTGTGTTATTGCTCTTCTGCTTCACTTTTCTACCCCGTAGCTCCCGATTGATGAATTCTCCTGCCTCGGAACGTCGGTGACGCCCCGATTTTTTTTCTGAATGTCGCGGTAAGGCCGGTCGGTTCTGACCCAGAACAAACGGGATTCGAGATACGTATCGATGCCCGGCAGGCGGTACAAGGCATCGACCACAAAGACACCGGTGGCGCTTTCCAGTGGGCTGAGCCGATTCCAGATATCACCGGGCGTCTGGTTTTCGCCTCCCCAGGGATGGTCCTCCCCTTCGGGCCCGCCGTCGCTAGGTCCGCCGTCGTTCCCATCATCCCACGGCTTGTCCTTCGAGACAAGGTCTCCGCACGGGGCGAGCACGAATACCAGCAGGACCGCCAGTAGTAAAACTACTTTCATCATGGAACACTCCTTGGTTTATTACCTGTGGCTCTTGCAGGCCACAAATTCAGTGCAACTTGCGTATGGCGGGAAGCGCAATTGTGAGGGTCTTTCCAAACGGGATCAGGCATCCCAATCCATTTTATTATAGTCAATCAAACCCACGCTGTCAAGGTTTAACCCGGTGTGCTCTCACTCTCGGCAAGCCCCGCCGCCGTGACCGACCTCAACGATGCCCGCCTGTCACGGTCCGCCTGGCGTGCGATGACAGCCAGGAAAAAGACCGCGATAAAACCCGTCTGGCCCCACATCCAGCCCGCCTCCAACAAGGTGGTAGCCAGAAGCAGCAGCCCGCAAAGGTACAGTGCCAGAGTCGGGCCGAACCGGTTCGGATCGGCGACCCGTACCCACCGCCGCCTTATGAGACGCAGTTGGTTGACAAACAGCGCCAGCAGGGCGGCAGCGCCCACCAGTCCAGTTTCCGCAAGGTAATGCAGGAAGAGATTGTGAGCCGACTTTCCCCTGACCCACAGGAAGGTAGGATCGAGGTGAATGGTAGTGTAGACGTCGGAAATGCGGCGAAACATCCCGGGACCCACGCCCAACAGGGGATGATCCCAGAAGGCGGCAAGGGCTGTCTTCCACAGTGTGATGCGCAGCAGAAAGGTCCCGCCGGGTCGGGATGTGAACAAGCCCTCGAACCTTGCCAGTACGCCCTGAAAGAGTCCCTGCTGCAGAACCATGACGGTCGCGGCCAGGACTAAAAACGAAACCACCAGGGCGCCCGACCGCCGCCCGGCCGATCGGGCCGTCAGAACCAACCCGGCGTCCGCCCCTGCAAGGCCCGTCGCTCCGCGCATTCTTCGCACCCGCAGAAAGGTAATGGCCAGGGCCAGAAACGCGGCTGTAAAGCCGAACAGGATGGAGGCCCGGGATTGCGTTGCCACCAGGGCTCCGGCCACCAGAACTGAACCGATCAAATATGGTATTGCTCGCCTGTCAGATGACCACAGAAACAGTGCCACACCGACCGGCAGAGCCAGCATGGCCAATTCATCGAAAGCAACGCGGGCAAGTCCGAACACTCGAACGGAACCGCCGCCGGCGAGAAACTGCCCCACGACGAACGCCGAATACACGGCGCAAAGGCCGAAGAAAAGGCTGAGCATCCTCGCGACATCGGCCCGGCCGGCCAGACGATACACCGAAAGAAAAGTGACAAACAGAACGCCGACTCTAAGCAGTGGTCGCAGGGCCCTCGACGGATCATAGCTGAACAGACCGGCTATGGCCAGGGCCGCAAGAATAGCCAGATAGTTACCGGCCAGCAGGGGCGGCCGGCCCGGCCCGCCACCGCGCAGGAACAGGTCGAGTGCCGCAGCGAGGATGGCCAGCATGGCGCTGATATCCACCAGGTAGAGGGGGATGCTCCTGATGGCCGGGACATAGATGAAGAGCACGAACACAAACTGCCAGAGCGCCACCCGCGGGTTGGACACTACGAGAAGAGCCACGGGCAAACCGGCCGCCGCCCATAAGTAGAGCGGTTTCCTCAACAAGGCGTACACCAGGAAGGCCGCGAAGACGATTCCCAGCGTGACCACGTATCCTGAAACCGCGCCCGGATTGATTCCGGGCAGAGAGCGACCGAGCGCAGGAGGATTCCGCATGGACTGAAGATACACCTCGGCGTGACGGCAGTCAACGCAGACGATGGCAAACCAGGGCGCAACGTCTTGCCGGTCGGCCCCGTATGCCGTATACTCGTCTCCCGTGACCATATCAAGAGAGAAAGTGTACAGTTTTCGGCGCAAAATCCGGGCTTTTTACCGGGAGCATGGACGTTCACTGCCATTCCGCCAGACGCGCGATCCGTACAGGATTGCGGTTGCCGAAATCATGCTGCAGCAAACGCAGGTGGAACGCGTCGTGCCCAGGTACGACAGCTGGATTGCACGCTGGCCCGCCTGGTCCGCCCTGGCCGAGGCATCGAGCCGGCAACTGCTGGCCGCCTGGTCGGGGCTGGGATACAACCGGAGGGCGCTTTTCCTCAGGGAGATGGCTCGCGTCGTGATTGCTCGACACGGCGGCATCTTGCCTGACGACCCTGCTGCTCTGATCCGGTTGCCCGGGATCGGCCCGTACACGTCGCGGGCCATTCCGATTTTCGCCTACAACAAACCGTTTGTGGCGGTTGACATCAACATCCGCCGGGTCCTGATCCACGAGTTGCAATTGCCTCCGTCGACAACCCCCCGCCAGCTCGAGTCTGTGGCGCTGCAACTGCTGCCAAGAAAGCAGGCCCGCGAGTGGCATTATGCCTTGATGGATTATAGCGCCCTGGCGCTGCCCAGGCAGCTTGGCACGGTCAGGCCGCTGGCCCGACAGAAGGCCTTCGATGGTTCGATACGCCAGATTCGCGGTGAGATCATCCGCCGCCTGACCACGCGCAGACAGCTCCGCACGGGCACGATTGCCCGCGTTCTGAGCCGGTCAGCCGCCGAGGTGGAACGAGCCGTCGCAGGTCTTGAGAAGGATGGGCTGGTGGTACGAAAAGCAAAGACGGTGTACCTGAAAGAGTGAGCACGGGCAGTTGGCACGCAATGCCGTCGGCACTATATTGGGGCTATGAACGAATCGAACTACGAAGACCTGCAGGGCGACATCCGGGACTGGAAGACGCCCGAAATCGAGACATTCGGCAATATCTACGCCGACCGGGACTACGAGATCAGGATGGCGATCCCGGAATTCACGTGCGTCTGCCCCAGGACCGGTCTGCCGGATTTTGCCACGCTTCACCTGACCTACGTTCCGGACCAGCACTGCATCGAACTGAAGAGTCTCAAAGAGTACACTCTGGCCTACCGCAACAAGGGCATCTTTCACGAGAACGTGGTCAACAAGATGGCCGAGGACGTGGTAGCGGCGGCCAAACCGCGTCGGCTACGCCTGGAAGGGATCTTTCACGCCCGGGGAGGGATTCAGACGACCATCGTTCGGGAATACACGGCCGACACGCGTTGAACGCCGTCAGCCTTCGTACTCACACTTGCTGGTGGCCGTTTCGTAGACCGTGATCCTGCTCAGGATCGGGAGTCCGGGCTTGATCCGCTCCCAGAGCCACCTGGACACGTACTCGGTGGAGGTCAACTCGAGACCGTCAACGTCGTTCAGATTCTTGTGATCCAATCTGTCAATCACAGGCTGGACGATGCGCTTGAGGTCGTGGTAGTCAATGAGAAAACCGGTGGTTTCGCTGACCTCGCCGGCCACTTCGACTTCCACCCGGTAGCTGTGACCGTGCAGTTCGTGGCAGGGGTGTTCAGGAGGCAGATGATCCAGGCGATGCGACGCCTCGAAATGAAACTGCTTGGACAGTTTTACGCGCATGTTTTACCTACCCGCCGTTATCGTCTTCGCTCGTTCCCCCAGGCCAGAATATGGAGCCGGGGCGAGAACTTGAAGCCGTGCCGCGCGCACTCGTCAAGAAGCCACGGCATCGCCTCGAGTTGATCCGTTGCCGACGTTCCTTCAGGCATCAATATAATACGATCCGCGGGCACAAGGGGCATGAACTGTTCGACTATTTCGCCGACGTCATCGGGGGAGCACACGACAAATTTGAAATCGGCGCGACCGGTGGCCGCAATCGCCCGCAACGCCTCCGGGACGATATTCTCTCCTTGCGGTCGGCCGTTGTTGGCCAGCTTGGGCGAACAGTTCCACCACGAGATGGCCTCGCACATCGTCCTGCTCGGCACCAGCGTGCCGTTGGTCTCGATTTCAAAGAAGTCAAATCCGGCCGCATTCATACGGGCGATCAGGGCCGACAGGGTTTGCTGATGCAGCATCGGCTCCCCGCCGGTAAGGACAACATGGAGCCCCCCCGGGTTCAGTTTCCTTTCCCCGACCATACGGCCCGCCCGCCCGGCGATGTCGCCGGGAGCAAGCAGCTCGCCCGCCTCAATGGCATCGGGGTCCCAGGTGAAACGCGCGTCGCACCAGTCACACCCGAGATTGCAGTACTTGAAACGGAGAAAGAGCGCCGGAAACCCGGCGAAGCGGCCTTCCCCCTGAACGGAATAGAACATCTCCGTGAGCGGCAGCCTGCCGGCTGACTGACCTGGCCAGGGGACAATGCGTTCCGATCGTTTCATCCGGCCTCAGACCCGGGGTGTCACCGCATATTTGGTGGGATCGGCGATCTCGGCATCGAGGAACCCCCTGTGCCTGAGCCGGCAACTATCGCACTCGCCGCACGACAGACCGTCATCCGTCGGGTCATAACAGCTAAAGGTCATGGCGTAATCAAGCCCCAGCTCCAGGCCGCGCCTGATAATCTCGGCCTTCGTCAACTCCATAAGCGGCGCCCTGATCTCGATGCCCTCCCCGGCCACTCCCCGCCGCGTCGCCAGGTTGGCCATGGACTCAAAGGCGTAGATGAATTCCGGCCGGCAATCCGGATAGCCGGAATAGTCAACGGCGTTAGCGCCGATAAGGATGTGCCGCGCGCCCGCGACCTCGGCCCAGGCCAGGGCCAGGGACAGGAAGATGGTGTTGCGGGCCGGAACGTACGTTATGGGAATGTCGGAGCCGATGGTATCGAGCGAACGGTTCTTGGGAACGGCGATCTGGTCGGTGAGCGCCGACCCGCCGATCAGCGCCAGGTCGACCGACATCACGAGGTGCTTCTGTACGCCGACAGCCAGGGCGATTTTCCCGGCCGACTCAAGTTCGAGCCGGTGGCGCTGGCCGTAATCAAAACTGATCGCATACAGTTCGTACCCGTCCGCGCCGGCCGCAGCCAGCGTGGTGGAAGAGTCGATTCCACCGCTGAGCAGTACGACTGCTTTACCACGTGACATAACCGCACAACCCTTCTCTCAGGACCGGTCAGAAGCATCCGGCCCGAATCCGATCTACTTATTTATACAGGGAATCGCTCGGAAAAGCAAACGGCTCAAGCCCGGCGGGTCCCGCCGCTGGGGCATGGAAAAATACGCCGCCAGGGATTCGAACCCCGGACCCGCTGATTAAGAGTCAGCTGCTCTACCAACTGAGCTAGCGGCGCATTTAGCCAAGAGACTTTTATGAGGGTGGATGGGATCGAACCATCGACAACCTGCTTAAAAGGCAGATGCTCTACCACTGAGCTACACCCCCATAAAAACCTCTCAAGGGCGATGTGTCTCAGCACAACAAAATATCGTCTCGGCCGGGGATGTCAACGCAATTCTGTAATTTCATGCTGACTTCGTCGCCGTTGCGACAGCCCGTTTGCCGGCCCGGCGCCTGTCGCGGTGCAGCCGGCGCCATTATTTGCCAGTTTTTTCCAGAGTCATGACATTTCCGTGACACAAGAGAAGCGACAGCCTGTATCATAGGCTCAGCTTTTCATATACCGATGCGATGATTGCATTACCTCCTGTAGAGACGAAAAGCGCCGCGGGACGCGGCGCTTTTTTTCGTCAGTTTGGCTTGCCCGGGCAGCCGGTCGCGCCTGCCTTGAAGGCCACCGCAGCGGCTGACCAGCCGCTGCACGGGCGCAGAATCCCTGCTATTGAAGCAGCTTGAGGAACTCGATCTCGAACACCAGCCACTGATCCGGAGGTATCGGGCCGCCGCCCTTGCCATAGCCCAGTTCGGGCGGGATAATAAGCCGACGGATTCCGCCTTCCTTCATCCCGACCATTCCATCAGACCAGCCAGTGATCAGGCGCTGGCCCAGCGTGCACTGGAACGGCTGGCCGCCGTCCTTCGAACTCTGAAACCGCTGCAGCTTGGTCCCTGCGGAATCGGCAAACCAGAGGGTGTAATGGCACTCGACCGGGGAGCCCATTTCCGCCTGTTTGCCGGTACCCACCACCAGTTCCTCGTACCTGACACCCAGATCAGTGACCGTACCGGCCACTTCCCCGACTTGTTGTTGCTCCGTTTTGCAGGACAGGGCCAACGCCGCCAGCAGAACGATTGTGAATACTCTCACGTCGTGTTGTCTCCTCTCTCCAGATCTTATCGTTTAGCTTCCCCCGTAAACCTTTGCCAATGTTGCTCAAACGCGAGGCGTCAGACCATGATCGTTTCGTTCCGTCTGGCGCCCGTCGATACCATGCAAATACCGACCGCGAGATCATCGGCCATGAATTTGAGGTACGTCCTCGCCTTCTCCGGCAAGGAGTCAAATGAGGTCACCCCGCTGGTGTCACGCTGCCACCCGGGCAGCACTTCGTACACGGGCTTGGCGTGGCCGAGCGCCGCGAGATCCAGCGGCACCTGACCCAGGCGCTGTCCGTCCAACTCATACGCGACGCACACCTTGATCTCCGCGAATTCGTCGAGAACGTCCAGCTTGGTCACGGCGATGGAGTCCACGCCGTTGATCCTGACGGCGTGCCGGAGCGTCACCAGGTCCAGCCACCCGCATCGGCGGGGACGGCCGGTTGCCGCGCCGTACTCGGCGCCGCGATCACGCATGCGATCGCCGATGTCACTGACCAGTTCCGTGGGAAACCACCCGGCGCCCACGCGCGTCGTGTACGCCTTGACCACTCCCACCACCTCGTCAATCATGCGCACGCCGATACCAAGGCCGGTAAGAACGCCGCCCACGGTAGTGTTGGACGACGTCACGTACGGGTAGGTGCCGAGGTCGACGTCAAGCATCGTCCCCTGGGCCCCCTCGTACAGAATAGTCTTGCCCTCCCGGTAGGCCTGGTGCAGGCGATAGGATACGTCGACCACCATGGGACGGAACAGGTCAGCCAGGCCCAGCAGGGTTTCATAGGTCCGATCCAGATCGGCGCGTTCGTCGGCCGATCCTTCCAAGTACCGTGACTTTATCTGCCGCTGGAAGTCCAGCCGTTTTTTCAGGCGGTCGGGTGCAAACAGGTCAATCATACGGATGCCGTGCCGGGCCACTTTGTCCACGTAGGCCGGGCCGATACCTCGTTTGGTGGTATCGATCCACGCCGCCCCGCGCTTCTCCTCCTCAACCGCCTCGATAAGCTTGTGATACGGAAGCACCAGATTCGCGGCCGGCGAAATGAACAGGCGGCCGTGGTAGTCGACGCCCTGGCCCACGAGGAAGTCCAGCTCCTCCTTGCACGCCACCGGATCCAGAACCACCCCGTTGCCTATGTAACAGACCTTGTCCGGATGGATGATGCCCGAGGGAATCAGGTGAAGAATATACTTCGTGTCACCAACGATGACCGTGTGTCCGGCGTTGGCCCCACCCTGGAACCGCACGATAATATCAGCGTCGGACGCCAGCAAGTCGGCTATCTTCCCCTTGCCTTCATCTCCCCACTGACAACCAACTATAACTCTATTGTTACCCATCGTTACAGACCTTTCACAGCTTCACGTGACGCCTCACCAGTTCGCGCACGGCATCCGTCAACTCTCTCTTGCCCATTCCTGAGACGACGGAGCAGGCGACCACGTCGGTACCGAGTTCGTTCTCGACACGTCGCAACCTCTCTTCGAGCCTGCTCCGGCTGAGCTTATCGGCCTTGGTCACGACCAGCAGGACCGGAAGTTCACGTTCGGCCAGCCAGGCGGCCAGCTGGTTGTCCTGAGCCGTGATCTCCCTCCGGCAATCAAGCAACAGGATCAGGCCGATAAGGTCCTCGGCGGTGGTGAGGTACTGTTGCATCAGCTTTTGCCACCGCGCCTTCACCGCTCCGGGGACTTTGGCGTACCCATACCCGGGCAGGTCGACGAGGTAGTACTTCTCGTTAACGAGAAAGAAATTCAGCGAGCGGGTCCTGCCCGGAGTCGAGGACACCCTGGCCAGCTTGCGGCTTGAGAGAACCTGGTTAAGCAGCGATGATTTGCCGACGTTGGAACGGCCGGCGATGGCGACCTGGGGGCGCCGGTCGTTCGGCAGTTGCTCCATGGCAAAGAAGGAGCCGATGAATCGGCTGTCAAGTCGCTTGTTGGTGCTAATGGTTCTCTCCTGACCTGCGGCCGGTTGCCCGCAGTCGACGTGACCGGTCATCGGTCGAGCCGGACCGCGGGTTGGGTGCCGTGTTTAATCCGAGAACTCACGTACGGTGACTGGGTCATCGCTACCTTCAAAACGTCTTTGACATTCCGCGCGTAGCGCAGCTGAAGTCCCTTGACAAGCTCTCCCGGCAGCTCAGTAATGTCTTTCCGATTCCTCTCCGGCACAATAATATGGATGATTCCGAGCCGCTTGGCGGCCAGCAATTTTTCGTTCAGCCCGCCAACCGGCAGTATGTCACCGGTTAAGGTGATCTCCCCGGTCATGGCAATGTCGGTGCAGACCGGAATCCCGGTCACCGCGGACAGCAGGGCCGTCATCAGGGTAATGCCTGCCGAGGGCCCGTCCTTCGGCACCGCTCCCTCGGGGATGTGCACATGCAGCTCCAGTTTTTCGTAAAAATCTTCCGGCAGGCCGAAGCTCGCGGCGTGCTTGCGGATATACGACAGAGCCGCCGCCGCCGACTCGCGCATGACGTCGCCCAGCGACCCGGTCAGCGTCAACCTGGCTTTACCGCGCATGGGCACGACCTCAACGGGCAACGCATCGCCGCCGAGTTCGGTCCAGGCCAGGCCGACGGCATAGCCGACGGTAGGCTGAGACTTGATGTTTGTTTCCACGTACTTTCGCGGCCCGAGCGCCCGGTGCACGCGATTCTTGTTTAACACCAGCTGCCGGATCCGTCTGCCTTTGGCCAGATCCACCGCCGTCCGGCGCAGAACGGCAGCGAGCGTACGTTCAAGCTCGCGAACTCCGGCCTCCCGCGTGTAGAAGCGGATAATCTCGAACAGCGCCTCCTCGCGCAACTCCAATCGAAGTTTCTGCAGCCCCAGTTCCCGGACGAGTTTCGGAATCAGGTAGTCGCGCGCGATGGCCGCTTTCTCGAAGTCGAGGTAACCCGGCAGGTGGATGATCTCCATGCGGTCGCGCAGAGGCTGCGGTATCGAAACGTGCGAGTTTGCGGTGGTGATAAACAGGGTGTCCGAAAGATCGTACTCCACCTCGAGGTAGTTATCCGAGAACGTGTTGTTCTGCTCCGGGTCAAGGACCTCCAGCAGCGCCGCCGCCGGATCGCCACGGAAATCCTTGCCGATCTTATCGACCTCATCCAGCAGAAATACCGGTGATGAGGATTTGGCCTTCTTCAGCGATTGAATGATCCGTCCCGGCATTGCCCCGATATAGGTACGGCGATGTCCCCGAATCTCCGCCTCGTCGTGAATCCCGCCGAGCGACATGCGGGCGAATTTTCTGGCCAGGGCGCGTGCGATCGATCGGCCTATGGAGGTCTTGCCCACGCCGGCCGGCCCCACCAGGCAGAGAATCGGACCCTTGACCTTACCGGCCAGCTTGATGACCGCCAGATGTTCCAGGATGCGCTTCTTCGGCTTCTCCAGGCCGTAATGGTCACCGTCAAGTATTGACTGCACCTCCGCGAAATCCGTCCGATCCTCGGTCCGCACGTTCCACGGCAGCACCAGCAGCCAGTCAAGATACGACCGGACGACGCCCGACTCCGCCGAGTACGGGTGCATCCGTGAGAGTTTCCGGATCTCCTCCTCGGCCCGGGTGCGCACGGCGTCGGGGTACTCGCCCTCATCGAGCCGTGCGTACAAATCCTCGATCTCGGCGCCGGGCTCCTCCCCCTGCCCCAGTTCGTCCTTGATCGCCTTCAGTTGCTGCTGGAGGTAGACCTCACGCTGGCCCCGGGACATCGATTCCCGCACCGTGCCGTCGATCTTCAACTCGATCTTGAGTATTTCTATCTCCTCACGAAGCGTCTTGGACAGCAGTTGGAACTGCTCCTTGATCGTCGGCGCCTCGAGAAGGTGCTGCTTGGCTTCGATCTTTTGCAGGATGTGGCCGGATATGGTGTCGGCAAGATGATCGTGCTCTTCTATCGACGCTATCGAAACCAGGACCTCATCGGGAATCCGGCGGTTAAGCCTCACGTATTCGGCAAACTGCTCGGAGATTGCCCGCGACAGGGCCTCCGTTTCGCGATCCTTGGCAGCCTGCTGGCGCGGCTGGATGCGCAGGTGGGCGGAGAAGTGGCCCTCGGAACGGCTCAGGCGTACGATCTCGGCACGAACCAGTCCCTCGACCAGGACGCGAAGGGTGCCGTTGGCCATTTTGAGCACCTGCAGGATGCGCGCCACCACACCGACGCTGTACAGGTCGGCGGCTTTCGGGCTGTCGACGGTCGAGGATCGCTGGGCGACGAGGAAGACCTGTTTGTGCAGGACCATAGCCTCCTGGAGCGCCTTGACCGTGAAATCCCGACCGACCAGCAAAGGGTAGATCATGTGCGGAAACATCACCACGTCCCGAAGCGGAATGACGGGCAGACGCGGTCTGATCTCTATCTCTTCAGAGTTGTGTTGAAGTTTCATAGTCGAATAACCTGCAACTTGTGTTGTGCTGCGGAAAACTCCGCCAAACCCTGAAAGATACCGCAATCCGCCCGCCGGACCAAGTACTTTCCCCCACTGCCCCGTTCACCATATGCGGCCGTTTGCCTCAATGGCAGGTCTGCGACTTAATGGCCGATTATCGCCATACCGTTGTCACGACCACCCAGAAGACCAACAACAGCACAATCAACAGAGCGATAAGCAGGTATTGACGGCCGGTACCCGAGCGAGGCTCCGGAGGCACAGGCACACGGTCCTCGGACAGGTACGCCGTCATGGCCTGCAGGGTCGCACGCAACTCGTCGCTGCCGGAAAATCGATCAGCCGGGTCCCGCGACAGGAGCTTACCGAGCAGGAGCCGGGCTTCGTCAGGGAGAGCCTTGACCTCCGCACAGGCAAGGTCGGGTGCCCGGTGCAGGATACTGTCCATGATCGAACCGGCGTCGTCTCCCGAGAACGGCGGCCTGCCGGTAAGCATTTCGTAGATGACGACGCCGAGCGCGTACAGGTCGGCCCTGTGATCGACCGGCTTTCCGGCGATCTGCTCCGGCGCCAGATAGACCAGGTCGGCGGGATCGGCACAGGCAGGATCGGTATCGGGAGGAGCAAACGGCAGACCGAAATCGAGCAGTCGCACCGGACCCCGACGAGTCACGAAGAGGTTCGAAGAGGTGACGTTCAGGTGCAGCACGTTCCGTCTGTGAGCGTGTTGCAGTCCGGAAGCGGCCTGCTGGCCGAGCGCCAGGGCACGCTCGTAGGGGACGGGCCCGGACGCCAGCAGTTGGCTGGCCGATTGTCCTTCAACGTATTCGCGGATGATGTACTGCTGTCCGTCAATGTCCTCCAGCGAGTAGAAAGACGCGATATGAGGATCATCGAGGTACAGCAGTGTATCCATGTCGTCGAGGAACCTCTCGCGGTGCTGTCCGGTCAACAGGGGCGGGGTGAGGCACTTTATGGCCACGACACGATCCAGCCCGGTATCGAGGGCCACGTACACGTCGCCGTGTTTTCCCCTGCCGAGCTTTCTGGAAATAGTGTAATGAAGCAGCTTGTCCACAGCTACCTGATTCCTGTGGAACGGTATCCAACCATGACAAAGCACTGCCGCCAGTAGGGATGCAACTTAAAAAGGAAGTCGGTAGACGCGGCCGCCGTGCGGCTCTATCACTCCGGGAGGTGATAGGTTTCAGGCCCGCGCGGGAGCCGGGCAGAGGGCTCTGAAGTGCGTCAGCCGATCACTCTGAGCCGGGCATACTTGGCCATGATTTTCTTCATGCCCACGCCGGGGAACATGATTTCCAGGCGGAGCGATTCGCCGAACCCCTCGGCCCTGGCGATTTTGCCCCTGCCAAAGGTGGGGTGCGACACTATGCAGCCCACGCGGAACATCTCCTGGCCCTCGTACTCGTAGTGAGTGCCGCTGATATCGCCGGATAAATCGGCCGGAAGCGTGCGGCCGGCGGCCCGGCCCGGGGCGGGACGATGCAGATGCGACCCGGTCCGCTGGTCGCATTTCACAACCAGCTCACCGGGAATCTCGCGGACGAAACGTGACGGGATGGATTCAACCTCGCCGAACTGAAACCGAACTGCCGCCAGCGACAGGTACACCCGTTTGCGCGCCCGTGTCATGCCAACGTAGAACAGCCGGCGTTCTTCTTCAAGCTGGGCCGGTTCGACAATAGCCCGCTGCAGCGGAAAACGGCCTTCCTCCAAACCGACCATGAAGACCGTATCGTACTCAAGTCCCTTGGCCGAGTGAATCGTCATCAGCACCACCTTGTCATCGATCTCGCGGTACGCGTCGATATCCGTAAACAGCGATATCTCCTGCAGGTACTCGGACAGCCTTGGCTCGGCCCGGGTCTGTGCGTACTCGACGATACCCTCGATAAAGGCCTCGACGTTCTCCACCCGCGTCTGTCCCGAAACAGGGTCTTCGGTCATCAGGTCGGGAATAATCATGAGTTCTTCCACGAGGTCCTGCGTCACCAGGTCCACCGGCTCATCGCGGTAGCGTAGTCGGTACTTCTCGATGATCTGCACGAACGGTTCTATTCGCTTGACCTTTCCCGTCAGTTCGGGGCAGTTTTCTGCTTCGACGGCCACCTGGTGCAGGGAGACGCCCTTGTCCCGGGCTATGGCGGCGATCTGCCCGAGCGTCTTGGCACCGATACCGCGCCTGGGGTAGTTGATGATGCGCTCGAAGGCGACGTCGTCGGCAGGGTTGCACGTCAACCTGAGATAGGCCAGCAGATCCTTGATCTCTTTTCGCGCGTAGAATGCCACGCCGCCGAAAACCTGGTAGGGGATGCCTCGACGCCTGAGTTGTTCTTCGAGTGGCCGGGACTGGGCGTTCGTACGGTACAGGATGGCCGTTTCCTTCAGCGCACCGTTGGAGGCAACGATCCGGTCAACTACCCATGCCGCCTCCTCCTCGGCGTTGTCCACCATCACCAGGTCCAGCTCGGCCCCTTCCTCGAGCGTGGAGTACAGGGTCTTGCCCTTGCGCATCTCGTTGTTGGCGATCACGGCCGAGGCTGCTTTGAGAATGGTACCGGTGGAACGGTAGTTCTGCTCGAGCTTTACTACCCTGGCGCCGGGAAAGTCCTTTTCGAAATCAAGGATGTTGCGAATATCGGCCCCCCGCCATCCGTAGATCGACTGGTCCTCGTCCCCGACGACGCAGAGGTTCTGGTGGTGGTCCAGAAGCTCCTTGAGAAGGAGATACTGCACGTGGTTGGTGTCCTGGTACTCGTCGACCATCAGGTACCGAAAACGTTGCCGGTACTTCCGGCCCACCTGCGGGTCGTTCCTGAGAAGCCAGACGGCGTTAAAGAGGAGGTCATCGAAGTCCATGGCATTGCACTCGCGCGCACGTTTCTGATACAGCGAGTAGATTTGGGCGCTACGGGTTTCAAAGTAACCGGATGCCGTCGCGGCGTAAGCTTCAGAACTGATCATCCGGTCTTTCAGACCCGAGATCGTGCGCAACTGGCCTCGATGGGGAAATTGGGTTTCGGAAAAGCCGAGTTTTTTCAGGCAGTTCTTGATCAGGGTTTTCGAATCGTCAGCATCGAATATCGTAAAATCCGAGCTGTAGCCGAGAACCTGCGCCTCACGGCGAAGAACCCGGGCGCAGAAGGAGTGGAACGTCGATACCTGCGATCCGGGCAGTTCGCCGCCCATCAGCCGGGCGACCCGCTCTCTCATCTCACCTGCCGCCTTGTTGGTAAAAGTCACCGCGAGGATCTGGTGCGGCTCCGCCAGCCGTTCGGTCAGCAGGTAGGCGAGACGTCGGGTGAGCACGCGGGTCTTGCCGGATCCGGCGCCGGCGATAACGAGCACCGGACCTTCGGTAGTCGTCACGGCCTCGCGCTGGGCGTCGTTGAGGTCACTTAGCAGGCGATTCATGGCGTGCTAAGGAATATAGATGACCTCTCGGATTCCGCAATCAGATTTCCGCCAGATGTGGCCGCACCACCCGCCGATGCCGGCAGCGCGGCGGGTTGGAGCGACCCGGCAAGAAGAGCCGGAAGCAGTACGGCCGTCACTCAAGTCAACGGCCGGTGCTCAGGGCGAAACAAGCTCGCCGCGCAGCACCGTGACCGCCTGCCCGCCCAGGCGAACCCGCTCGCCGTCGACCGTAACTCGCAGCACGCCGCCCCGTTCCGAGGCCTGGCAGGCGGCCATGCTCTGCTTGCCCAGGCGCAGGCTCCAGTATGGCCCCAGGGCACAGTGTGTCGAGCCGGTCGCCGGATCTTCGGGAACGCCAACCGAGGGAGCGAAACAGCGGGAAACAAAGTCGTACTTCTGATCCGCTGAGGCGGCGGTCACTATAACAGCGCGCGACGGCACTTGCGCCAGCAGACCGAAATCCGGCTTGAGCGCACGGAGGGTCTGCTCCGAGTCGATCTCCACGAGGTAGTCAAACTTGCTTTTGCCCACGAACTTCGGGACGACGTCGAGTGCAGAACTCAACTCGGCGGGGGCGGCCGCCTCCTGCACCGGGGTGGCGGGAAAATCCATCTCTATCCAATCGCCGTCCCGGCGGGCAACGAGTTCACCGCTCTTGGTGATGAATCGGGCCGCCTCATCGAGGGCCAGGTGCCCGTCCTGCCACAGAACGTGAGCGCTGGCGAGCGTGGCGTGGCCGCACAACTCCACCTCGGCCCGGGGTGTAAACCATCGCAACTGGTACCGGTCGCCGTCCGGGTAGAAAAAAGCGGTATTCGAGAGATTCATCTCCCGCGCCACTGCCTGCATCCAACCTTCTTCGGCCGGTCCCGACATCAGGCAGACGGCCGCAGGATTACCCGCAAAGGGACGGTCGGTAAAAGAATCTACCTGTATGATCTGCTGTCCCATCGTATTTCTCCTCCACCTTATCGTGTACCGAGACTGCGGCGCATGCGGGACCGCGCCGGTGTCGTGCGACGGTCCGAAGTCCGTCGCTCATCCGTTCTTCAAATTCTGAACAGGTATTGAAGCTTGGCGAAGAACTGCCGGGACGACGTCTCCCACTGCGAATCGGATACCGACGTATACTTGTCCGGGTCAAAGTGCTGAAGGCGGTTGTTGACGCCAACGTAAAAGATCGTAAAGGGGTTCAGCCGCCAGGTCAGCAGCGGTTCGAGGTCAAACCTCTCGTCAAAATCATCATACTGTGCGACCAGCCGGAGATTCCATTTTCGAGTGAAATGATAGGTAAGCCGCGTGCGAAGGATATACCCGGAGTAGATCTTCCTGCCGACACCGGGATGCGCCTGCAGGAAGCGGTCAAGATGCTCCATCCTGGAGAAGCTGAGATTCTGGTTGATCAGGAGCCGCTGGGTGGGTTTTACGGTTACGAAGGCATTGACGTCGTTGATCCAACCCAGTTCCGGACTCCTGCGGTCGCGACAGATCGATCGTCCGACCGTGTAGTTCAGGCCACTGATGATCAGTTCGCCGGGGCGGCTGTCAACTGCCAGGAACAGCCTGCTGATCCCCGGAAACACGCTGCCGGCGAACCGCTCTTGACTGTTGAGGTAGCTGACAGACAACTGTGTCCGATTCCTCAACTCGCATCCCATCTCCACCGTGATCCATTCGTCTCTGTTGCCCTCAACAAATGAAAACGGATCCAGATTGATGGGGCCGCCGTGATCCCAGATCCGAGCGACGTCAAGCTCCGACCACCAGGAAATCAGCCATTCCCTGTTTGGCCGGAAGCCGACCCCAACGCCACACATGGCCCGGCGTAAATCATTTCGGGTGGTGAAGCCGTTATCAGTCCGGAAGGTGGGACTGAATTCCGCATAATGCAGGTCGACATCCCAGTGGCGGGCGGAGCGCTCGAAGCCCGCATAGACGGCATGGCCGTCGTAGACCTCACCGTCCAGGGCAACGGTATGCCGTCCCCGGTCGAAAGATTCCTGGGCACGGCCGTCCGCCCAGGTGGTGTCGATCAGGTCGGGAGCCTGCGGCTCCACGGTGTGGCTGCCCAGGACCTGAAACTCCAGACGGTAATTGGTCAGGAAGCGCCAGGCTGCATCCATTCCGTACGTGGACCCGGAACCGGAGCCGCCGCCCACTCCACCCCGCGAAAACGTGCTGAGGCGGCGGTCGGTGGCCATGGCACCGATGTAGGAATTCTGGCCAAACGTCTGTCGAATACGAAAGATGTTGACGGTGGAGAATCCCGCCTGAGCCAGGATACTCTGCTCTGCGAACGGCAACAGCAGCGGTGAATTCTCGTCCCGAGCCACCAGGTAGGCCAGCGATGTCCGGCCATACTGACCCGTGAACTTACCGGCGACAATGGGGTCATTGACCGAACGTGAATAGATCGCATCGATAAACGTGCTGAACAGGTCACTTCCCTCCTGGAAGAAGGGTCGACGTTCTGGGAACCACAGGCCGAATGGATTGTTGACGTCTATCTGTCCGGCATCCGATTCGACCTGGCTGAAATCCGGGTTGACGGCTATCTCCACCGACGAGTTCGACGAGATGCCGTAGCGGGCGTTCAGTGCCAGCTCGGCGTCCGGATCGGCGTTGTCAAAAACTGAGGCGGGATCGTCCGAATCGGCCAGCGCACCCGATTGATAACCGATCACGTTGGGCAGGATCTCTATGTTGCTGGACGGTTCGATGCCCTCGATGCCGGTCAAGTACCCCCACTGGCAGATAAAACAGGGGTCGTTGCGGTCCTGTGCCGCCCAGCAGTACCGGTAGCGGTTTTCCCGCTGCCGATCTCTCCAGAAATTGGCCCGCCAGGTCTGAACCGGCCTGTTGGGAAACCGTAGCGAGGCAAACGGTATCGCCAGTTCTACCTGGTAACCGCTGTCGGTCACCTTGCCATACGAGTTGAACACCACGTCCAACGAGATGTCCTCATTCCCGCTGGCCAGCATGCGCAGGTCCCCCTGGAGGCCGAGCGGGTTAACGAAAAACTCATATGCCCAGGCCTGATCGCCGTACGTGTCCAGCATTATCCCGAAGTAGTCATCACTGAAGATGGCGTCTCGCTCCCGCATAGAGGCCCTGATTTCCGAGGGATCGTCCCAAGCTATCAGGGCCACGTACAGATTGGACTGGTCGTAGGTGATAAGCGCTTCGGACCTGACGCCCGGTTTGATCTGGTCGCCGGGATTGGTCTCCACAAAACCCGTCGCCCTGGCGGCCTGGCGCCAGATCATCTCGTCCAGTTCGCCGTCAACTCTGATCTCGCCGTCGCCGCGCGGCACACGGATCGTGGGATGATACACAGCGGTGAAGGTTTCGTCAGCCAGAACGGGGCCAGTCATGGCCGAGATCTGCACGAGCGTCAGCGTGACTGTAAGCAGCAGGACAGCACGGTACCACATGGAAGACTCCCCGTCACATGATAAGCGTATTCACCGGGTAGATTGTTATTTACGCCATATGACTGCCGGAAGTTGCATTTCGTTCAATGCCTTACGCGCTGCCGCGCAATCTTGCACGAAAGGCAGATTCTGACATTCCGGGAGGATCCCAAAAAGGAAAGGCCCCTGACCGGGGCCTGCTCCAGACTGATAGCGCACTTACGCCAGGTCCTAAGCTGCGAACGACTTGATTGCCTCTTCGCGGCTGTCGTAGTGCTCAAAAACCGTAATCAACCGTGTGATAGTCAGAATAGACTCGATCTTGGTGATATTGGCCAGCACGAGACGGCCGCCGGCGTTTTTGACGGTCGTCAGGGCGGAAATCAGCATCCCCAGCCCGACCGAGTTCATCCATTCGACCTTGGCCAGATCGAGCACGATATGGCTCTTCTTTATCTGGATGTACTCGTGAATCTTGCCGTGGAACATGGTCGTCTCCTCGCCCCCCATGATCTTGCCCGATATCTCAATAATGACAATATCACCCTGTAATTTGTCGCCGAATTTCATGTGTCTTCACCTTCTGTATTTGCGGTTTGCTGTTCTCTCTTTGCCGGTGCTGCGACCCGCCAGGGCCGAGACAAAGTCCTGGCGCCCGAGCCGGCCGTTCGGAAGAAACCGCCGCAAGATAGCCCCTGCGAAGTCAAAATCAAGGAGTTTCTGCCCCGTGCGCCCGACGGGCGGGTCTGGACACTGAGACCCGCCCATGTTTGTGATTGCCCGCCGCCGGTCCCGGCTCTACCATACGCACATGTGCAGTCCGGCTGACATCGCACGGCTCACCGTACGCGAACTCACCGAAACGGACTGGCCGCTCGTTAAAAGCCTGTTCGGTACGAAAGGCGCATGCGGAGGCTGCTGGTGCATGTTCTGGCGACTGACTGATGCCCGCAAGCGGTGGAGCAGGGTCAAGGGAGCACCCAATCAACAGGCCTTCAGGAAACTCGTGAAATCCGGGAAGGCACACGGAATCCTCGCACTTGACGACCGGGAACCGGTGGGATGGTGTTCGTTCGGACCCAAGGCCCATTTCCCGGGCCTGGAGACGACCAGGTCATACCGGACGGAAAGCGCCGCCGGCCTGTGGGCGATCAACTGCTTTTACCTGGTCAAAGAATACCGTCGCATCGGGTTGGGCCAACTCCTGGCAGGCGAAGCGGTCAAAGCCATCCGCAGGCGCGGAGGAAAGATCGTCGAAGCGTATCCTGTGACTCTGACGAGAAACGGCAAACGATTGCCGCCGGCATTCTCTTTTACCGGGCCCGAGGTGATCTTCACCCGCCTGGGGTTCAAAGAGGTGCAGCGCCTGGCACCGAGCCGACCGGTCTACCGGCTCGACCTGGGCTGAACGTCGCCGCCGCCTCAACCGGCCTTCTTCTTCTGGGCGTGGGTGATAAGGCGTGCCGGGCTGCCCTCGGTGATCGTCTCACCGGTGACCACGACCTCGGCAACTTCAGGATTTGAGGGGATTTCATACATCACGTTGAGCATGGCGCGTTCGAAAATGGAGCGGAGCGCCCGGGCACCGGTCTTGCGCTCCCGGGCCAGTCGGACAGCCGCCTTGAGCGCCTCGGGTTCGAACTGAAGCTCCACTCCTTCCATCTCGAGCAGACGAGCGTACTGTTTGACCAGGGCGTTCTTGGGTTCGGTCAGTATGGACAGCATCGCCTCTTCGTCCAGCGGTCGAAGGGCGGCTGCGACGGGTACGCGCCCGACAAGCTCGGGAATCAGCCCGTATTCGATCAGATCGGCGGGGACGAGATGGTCCAGAATATCCTCGCTGGATTCGCTGACGTATTTCTTGTCGGCCTCGAACCCGACCACCTTGTTCCCCAGCCGGCGGGCCACAATCTTTTCCAATCCGTCAAAGGCGCCGCCGCAGATGAACAGGATGTTGGTCGTATCGATCTGCACGAACGACTGTTCCGGGTGCTTCCTGCCTCCCTTGGGGGGGATATTGGCAACCGTCCCTTCGAGGATTTTCAGCAGCCCCTGTTGCACGCCCTCGCCGGAAACGTCACGGGTGATCGACGGATTTCCGTCCTTGCGGGCGATCTTGTCCAGTTCGTCAATGTAGATGATTCCGCGTTCGGTTCTGGCGGCGTTGAAATTAGCCGCATGGAACAAACGCACCAGGATATTCTCCACGTCTTCGCCGACATACCCGGCTTCGGTCAGCACCGTGGCGTCGGCGATCGTAAACGGCACCTTCAGGCACTTCGCCAGCGTTCGCGCGATCAAGGTCTTGCCGGTACCGGTGGGACCAAGCAGCAGGATGTTGGATTTTTCAAGTTCGACGTCTTCGTCCTGCGGCTCAAGCTTACCTTTTGCCCGGAGGGCCTGCAGGTGGTTTATGCGCTTGTAGTGGTTGTACACGGCCACGGATACCGTAACCTTGGCCGTTTCCTGGCCGATGACGTACTGATCCAGGGAGTTCTTGACATCGGCCGGCCGGGGAAGATCCGCTATCTGCTCGGCAGGCTGCTCGTCCGGGACGCTCTCCAGCAGGTCAAAGCAGAGAGTCACGCACTCGCTGCAAATGTGCGCATCGCGCCCTGCAAAGAGCCGTTTCACCTGCCCGTATTCTTTGCCGCAGAACGAACAGCGTTGCGGCAGGCGTGGTTCAAACTCGTCGTTCGGCATGTTAGTTGGTTCCCCGCAGCGGCGGCGCCGTCACGTGCCGGACCGACCGGCGGGGCGTCTTATTTCTTTATCTCGCGCTTGAACTCGTAGACCTTGTCGATCAGGCCGTATTCCCGGGCTTCTTCCGGGGACATAAAGTAATTCCGATCGGTGTCTTTTTCGATCCTTTCGAGGGGCTGGCCGGTATGCATGACCAGCAACTCGTTGAGCCGCTTCTTGGCCTTGGCGAACTCTTCCGTCATGATCACGATATCGGACACCTGCCCCTGGGTCCCGCCCATGGGCTGGTGAATCATGATCCGGCCGTTCGGCAGCGCCGCGCGTTTGCCTTCGGTCCCGGCGGCCAGCAGAAATGCGCCCATCGACGCGGCCAGGCCCACGCAGGTGGTGGCAATGTCCGGCTTGATGAACTGCATGGTGTCGTACAGGGCCATGCCGGCCGTAACCGAACCGCCCGGAGAATTGATATACACGAAAACGTCCTTCTCCGGGTCCTCCGCTTCCAGAAACAGCATCTGGGCAATGACCACATTCGCAACCTGATCATCGATCGGTGTCCCGATGAAGATTATCCTGTCTTTGAGCAGGCGAGAGAAAATGTCGTAGGCGCGCTCACCACGACCGGTCTGCTCAACCACCATCGGAATCAGGTAACTGTCGTGTAACTTGTCCTTCATAAGCACCTTCACCCTGCGCCCAAGGGCCGCAAGGGTTCGAACCTCCATATTCTATTTTCTCGCGGGTTCCCTTGTCGCCTTCCCGACCAGAAAGGCCATGACCTTGTCTTCCAGCAACGACTCGCGGAGACCGGCCGCCTTGCCGGACTGCTGGAGGGCCTGGCGGGCCTGCTGCGGGGTCATCTTATTGGCTGCGGCGAACCCGTTTATCCAGTTTTCGGAATCCTCGGGTGAAACTTCAATGCTTTCATGCTCCGAGAGCGCATGCCACAGAATATCCCAGCGGACGGAATTGATCCCGGCCTGTCGATACTGTTGACGTATCTCTTCCTCGGTTACCTCGGACCGGTGCTGCCTGAGATCCTCCACGACCGCATCCAGGTACGCGTTGACCGTTCCTTCCGGGACGGGGATTTCGTTTTTCTCGCAGATCTGTCGGACCACCACGCGCTTGTCCCGGCGCGTCCGGTTCTCCTCTTTCTGTCTCCTGATATCCTCTCGCATCTTCAGCTTCAATTCCAGCGCGGTTTCCGCAACACCGGTGCGTTTGGCGAACGCATCGTCGAACTCCGGCAGGACGCGCTCCTGGACCGCCCGGACCGTGCAGTTGTACCTGATCTGGGCACCCGCGAACCTGGAGTCGGCGTAACCCTCGTCGTAATGCACCGTAAACTCCTTCGAATCACCAGCACTCATGCCCGGCAGTTCCTCCTTGAACTCCTTGACCGTCAGCGGGCTGCCGAGATCGACCTCGGAGTTGTCAAAGGAATCTCCGACCAGCGCCTCCTTGGAATCGAAAAGCTTGTGCAGGTCGGCCAGGACCACGTCGCCGTCCTCGGCGGGCCGGTCCACCGGCCGAAGGTCCGAGAACTGCCTGCGGTAATTTGCGACCATCGCCTCGACCTCTTCATCGGTCGGCTCCGTGTCGATGGCCTCGAGCGTCAAGCCCTCGCATTCCACCCGCGTCACCTCGGGAAAGACCTCGACCCTGACCGTGTAAGCAAAGCCGCCGCTGTCGTCGAAACTCAGGTCCGTGACGGTCGGACGGGCGGCCACGCGGAGGGTCTTCTCCTGCACCGCCCGGGGGTACGTGTCTCTGATCAGGTTGTCGGCGACGTCGGCCTTGGCCTGGTCATGATACAGCGACTTCACGAGATCAAGCGGTGCCTTCCCCTTGCGAAAACCCTTGAGCGTCACGGTCTGCCTGATTTCATGGAGCTTTTTCTCCAGCGCAGACTGAACGGTCTCCGGCTCGACTTCGATATTGAGTTCCCGCTCGAGTTCCGTCGTTTCTTTCAAATCTACTTTCATGCTACTCACCCTGAACGCCGGCACCGGCTACCACCGGCGGCAGGCAGTTTACCCATCTGTTACGCGGGTGTCTCTGTCAGATTGGACCGCTTGCGTGCCGCCGGCGTTCCATTGCACCCGGGCCGTCTGGCGGAAATGCGAAAGGGGGGATTCGAACCCCCACTCCTGCCGGAACTGGATCCTAAATCCAGCGCGTCTACCATTTCCGCCACTTTCGCCTGCACTAAGTTACTCCAATCCACAAGAAAGAGCAATGCTCTTTCGGGGGCGGGATTACGCGCCCGGCCGCCGGCGACTCCCGGAATCGCGTATCGCACGCCTCCCGCAAGACCCAATCACGGGGCAGCGGGAGGCTTCTCGGGCCTCGCGCTGAGAGCTTCCGTCGAGCCGTAGTAGCGCCGGCGGAAGTACAGCGACACGTTCACCAGCGTGATCAGCACCGGTACCTCGACCAGCGGGCCGATGACCGTCGCAAACGCGGCAGCGGAACTGATGCCGAAAACGGCCACGGCGACGGCGATGGCCAGCTCGAAGTCGTTGCTGGCGGCAGTCAGCGACACGGTGGCGTTCTGCGAGTACCCGGCGTTGATTCGCTTGGTTTTGGCCGTGAAGAAGGTGATCAGGAACATGGCCACGAAATAGAGCACCAGCGGAACGGCGATACGCAGCACGTCCAGCGGCAGCCTGACGATAAGCTCACCCTTTAACGAGAACATCACGACGATCGTAAACAGCAGGGCGACGAGCGTAATCGGGCTGATGCGGCGCACAAACGTCTGCTCGTACCAGTCGCGCCCTTTGGCCCGCATCAACACAAGCCGACTGACCAGGCCGGCGACCAGCGGAATCCCGAGATAGATCAGCACCGTCGTGGCAATCTGGCCGACGCCCACGTCCACGACCACCCCGCTCAATCCGAACAGGGGGGGCAGAAAGGTCAGGAAGATCCAGGCATAGACGCCGTAGAAAAGCACCTGGAATATGGCGTTAAAGGCCACCAGCCCGGCGGCCAGTTCCTTGTCTCCCGCGGCCAGGTCGTTCCACACCAGAACCATGGCAATACATCTGGCCAGCCCTACCATGATAAGTCCGACGGCGTAATCCGGCAGGTCGTACAGGAAAACAACGGCCAGAGCAAACATTACGAGCGGCCCGACAACCCAGTTCTGAACCAGAGATAACAGCAGCACGCGAACGTTTCGGAAGACCGTGCCGATAGCCTCGTACCTGACCTTGGCCAGCGGCGGGTACATCATGAGAATCAGGCCGATGGCGATGGGGATATTGGTCGTGCCCACCTGAAACGTGTCGATGAACTGCTCAATGCCGGTGACGGCATACCCCAGCAGCACGCCCAGGCCCATGGCCAGGAAAATCCACACCGTCAGATATCTGTCAAGCAGCCTCAGCCGCTTTGTAACCATAACGGGTGCTGACATGGCAGGTCCTTCCTCGAGTATATCAATTGGCCGTATCCTCGCTTGCGCGCGGCTGCCGGCACAACTATGAGCGGGTGCGTTATTCCCGCCTGACCGTGCCAGACAATTCCGGCAGCGTCTTCACAAAGTCGCGGATCTCGTCCCGCACGCGACGATATTCCCTGAGAGCATCCTCGTCCGTCTTCGCGTCCCCGGCCAGCGCCGGCGGGTCGTCGAAACCCCGGTGGATTTTGATCGTCCGACCGGGAAAAACCGGGCAGTTTGCGTCGGCGTCGGCGCACACGGTAATCACGTAGTCGAAATCCACGCCTGCCACTTCTGCCAACATCTTGGACTTATGACCGGAGATATCGACTCCCCGTTCCGCCATCACCTTGACGGCCACGGGATCAAGCCCGCGCTTCTCTGTCCCTGCGGACCGTGCCTCGAGAACGTCCGGCAGGAGGTGCCTTGCCCATCCTTCGGCCATCTGGCTGCGGCAGGAGTTCCCGGTACAGAGGAACAGCACTTTCAGCCGCGTCTTTGCTTCTCGCACAGCACCTCCGGGTCAAGCTTGAGTATCTCTTTCAGTCTCCGGTCGTCCCGATGCGCCGGGCGTGTGGTCGCCAGAGAATCCAGAATGGCTGAAAGCTGATCCCCCGGCAGGCCTCCACCCGGTGCCGGCGCTGTGCGGTAGTGCACCCACCGGCCCATTTTCCGGGCCTCGATCAGCCCGGCCTCCCTGAGAATAGCCAGGTGTTTCGAGACAGTGGACGGCGCCAGGCCCAGGAGTTCCACAATCTGGCAGACACACAGTTCGTGCCGCCTCAACACGAGGACGGCACGAAGCCTGCTTTCGTCACCGAGGGCCCTGAACAGGTTAACAGCAGGAAAATCGTTCATAATTCAATTCGCCATTTCGCCAATTGACGAAATATATCCGGACCCGCATTCGGCTGTCAAGAAGAGAATCCGGAGAGATACCGACCCCCGACCTGTCATCGCGGCTTGAGCACTTTCAATACCGAGACGACCGCCGATTCAGGGAACTTGAAAGACGGATGGACTTATAGTACCTTGGTCACGTCGGCAACGTACAGGCACGGCCGAAGACACGGCCCCAACGAGACAGGTTGATGCAGAATCGAGAAACTGACTTCCGGACATGGCGCGGCACGAGTCTGAACGTCAGGGTCTTATTCTCGGCGGCCGGAGTAGCCCAGCATATCTGGCTGAGCAACCGCACCGGTGCCCTGCTCGTTGATACCGGCGACGGAGCGCTCAGAGATATCCTGTCCGGCGGTCTGGACCTTGAGAGCCTCCGTGGCATTCTTTTCACCCACGGCCATTTCGATCACATGGGCGGGTTGCACTCGCTGCTCGGGTTCCTGCGGATGGTCGGCAGGACGGACGCGGTGCCGATTTACGCCCCGGCCGGTTGCGTGGAGGTGCCCCGCGCCGTTGACCTGTTCAGGCGGTGCTATCATGGTACGGTTCCGTTCTCCATCAATTACCGGGAGTTGCAGCCCGGCTCATGCCTGCAAATCGTCGGGATGTCTATCGTTGCCTACCCCGTGGTTCACTGCGGAAGCATTGAGGGATCTGACGCGCTCGAGCCGGTACCGGCCCTGGGGTACCGCATTACCTGTGAAGGAGACACGGTCGCGATAACCGGTGATACGGGCAATTGCCCCGGACTGAAAGAGTTGGTGCGGGGGGCCGATTTCGCCATCCTGGAGGCGACCTACGAGAAGAGTACGGACGTGGACCGCGAGTCACTGGAGAAGGTGCACCTCTCCGAGGACGTGGCGCGTGAGATCGGCCGGCTGGCGCGAGAATTCATCCTTGTTCACAAGGCACCCCGCCCGGGCTGAGGGAACGAACGATCCCGGATTACGTCACGGAAGGGCTATGGCAGAGATCGAGATCATAGGCAGGGCAGCAATAATCAGCCGGGGCCATATCCTGCTGGCTCGTGAGATTACGGATGAGCACACGCATCTCCCGGGCGGCCACGTGGAACACGGCGAGAGCGTCCGGGCCGCTATCGCGCGGGAACTGCGGGAAGAGTTCGACGGCCGGGCCGAGATCGGCGCGTTTGTCGGTGTCATTGAGCACACCTGGCATGAGGGCGGCCGGATGCACCATGAGTTGAACCAGTTGTTCACCGCGCGCCTTCTGAATATCACGTATCCGGAGGTGCCGTCATCCCGCGAGGCCGATCTCGAATTCTCATGGCAACCCGTCGACAGACTCAAAGAGGCAAAGCTGCGACCGCCGCCGCTGGTATCCCTGATTCCCGAGATTTGCAGGCAGCCGACGAAAGGTCTATGGATAAGCACCCTGGAGACAGACGTGGCCGACAGGCCGGCCGAGGAGGAGTGAAGTGGACACGATGACGTTCAAGCAAGAGTTCATTCGGCAATGGGAACGATACTTCCCCGGCGCGGAACTGCCGGTCGTCTTCTACTACACCGATGAGAAAGGACACGGTGAAGCTGCATCGAAACCAACCGGGCATCGGTGCATCATCTGCGATCTCGCGAAGGTTCGGAACGGAAAGACGGTCTGCTTCGAACTGGACAGCATCGGCTGCGGAGGAGGCCAGAGATACCTGGGCTTCACCCAGGAGCTTCGTCCGCAGTTCGAGTACTTCCTGTCATGCGGGATACCGGGTCAACTGGAAGGCGAGCGGTACAAGAAATCACCGGAACTGGTGAACGAGCTGCTGAAGCACCAGTCGACGTTTGACGCGCCGGGCCGGTACATAGTGTTCAAGAGATGGGACCTGCTGGAAGAACGGGACGACCCGGTGGCCGCCGTGTTCTTTGCCACCCCGGATGTACTTTCCGGCCTGTTCACGCTGGCGAATTTCGACATCCCCCACCCCCACGGCGTGATTGCACCCATGTGCGCCGGGTGTGCATCGATCGTGTATTCCCCATATCAGGAGGGGCTTTCGCAGGAACCACGGGCGGTGCTTGGCATGTTTGATGTCTCGGCCCGACCCTGTGTGCCGTCGCGAGTGCTCACGTTCGCAGTCCCCTGGGCCAGGCTGGTATCGATGGTCCGTAACATGGACGAGAGTTTCCTTATCACCGGGTCGTGGGAGGAGGTCAGGGCGAGAATCGACTCACAAAAGTGATGGGCGGATTGATTCGCCCGCTCGTCAGGTGTATAGTACGACCAGGGCCTGGCGCCAGCCCCGCCCGGGCGCCTCAGTTCAGGTGCCTGGACGTGCGGTGTGCGGCTCAAACGAATCTCGCACCAACGGAGGTAATCATGCCGGCCAAACACCTCGTTCGCGGCTATCACACACTGATACTGATTCCGCTCTGGGCACTGTTGTTGTTCCTCGGTGCCTGCGGGGATGACGTTACGAAACCTTCCGAACCGATACCGCCCGAGGCGACGTGGCAGCGTGTCAGCGGCCCGCCGACACTTCAGTTCTTCAGCGACGTTTGGGGAAGGTCACCGGACGACATGTATATCACCAGCCTCGGCGGAGGGATTTTCCACTACGACGGTTCCGTCCTGACGCGGGTGTTGCGCGAGGCAGATAACCACTTTTCGGCCATCTACAAGAGCCCGGATGATCGGGCGTTCGCGGTGGGCGGACGAGGGCTGGTTGCCCGCGGACTGCTCCAGGATAACGGTTCCTCGTGGCACATAGACTCCAGCGTGACGTCCTATGACCTGCAGTCTGTCCACGGCACTTCGTCCTCCCATGTCTTCGCCGTGGGCGACGGGGGGCGCGTCGTTCATTTCGACGGAATCGTATGGGATCTGATATCAACCAGTATCATCGAGGATTTCACCGGCGTGTGGGTCGCCCCGTCGGGCAGCGCATTCCTTTCCTCGAGAGAAGGAAGCATATACGAGTACGACGGTGCCCAGTGGATGCAGGTTTTCGACACCGCCGACTATTTCGGCGGCATCTGGGGAACGTCCGACAGCAATATGTTCGCGTTCGGCTCAGTCGGCTCCGTTCGTCACTACGACGGCAGCCAGTGGATTCTCGAGCGCCCGCCCACGAGCGGCCGAATCACCGACATGTGGTGCCTTGCGGATACGGCCGTCTTTGCCGTCACAACCGCCGGCCAGGTCCTGAGGCACGACGGCGAGTCCTGGAGTCAAATGACCGCTTACGAAGGAACGGCGCTGTTCGGCGTGTGGGCCCGCGACGAGAGTAACGTCAGTGCCGTCGGCTCGCAGGCGACCATACTGCGCTACGACGGAAGTTCCTGGACGAGGAACGAATACTACTCAGTGGTATCGGAGGACCTTCGGGCCGTCTGGGCAAGCACCGACGATGACGTCTTTGCGGTCGGGAATCTCGGCACCATCGTTAACTATGATGGAGACCAGTGGTCGGTCATGAACAGCGGCACGGCGGCCACGCTTTACGGCGTGTTCGGTCTTTCACCCGATGACGTATACGCGGTCGGCAGCGACGGCTTACACGGCAAGGTCCTGCACTACGACGGCACCGGATGGAACGAGGTTACGGTATCGGGTACGTTGTCGCTAAGAGACATATGGGGGACTTCCGATTCCAACCTCTGGGCCGTGGGCAGGGAGAACTTCTCCAGCGGAATAATCGTCCATTATGACGGCACCCAGTGGAGCGTTGCTTACAGCAAGGCATCCGGACCCATCGGCCCGATCGTGTCCAGCATCTGGGGAAGCTCCGGGGACGACATCTATGCCACGGGCGAGCGTACACGACTTCACTACCAGAGCGGCACATGGTCTGAAATCAGTCTGCTGGAACTCCCCCCTTCCACACCTGAGACGATAACCGACATATGGGGATCGTCATCGAGTGACGTCTGGGCAGTCAGCTGGGCCGGTACCATCCTGCACTATGACGGCGAGAGCTGGAGCCGGATGCCGGCCGTTACGACCGAGGATCTTCTGACCGTCAGCGGCCGCTCGGCCGACGACGTCTTTGCGGCCGGAACCGACGGTGTCATCGTACGTTACGACGGCCGCGACTGGACTCCGATGGCGACCGGCACGGATTTTCGGCTTACCGGAATCCGGGGCACGGCGGGCGGCCATGTCTACTGCGTGGGCGAGCGGGGCATCATTCTGCGCCTCGCACCGTGAGTGCCCCGGTGCCACATCGGGCGGCAGGCCGGTATCAGTGGCCTCAGGCAAAAAATCGCTTGATCGACGAGCACGAATACGTCTATTCTATACACTAACGGGCCGGCGAGCCGACCGCATCCAGTAACACGGCTCGTGGTCTTTGCCGATCGTAATATCTTCCTGGCCCGCAGTCATTCATTACTATTGTGAACGAACGTCTCACGTTGCGTGGGACACCGTCTCTTCCATCGTTGGCCGGACTTCTCGGGCGCCGCCCGAGAGCGCACGTCAGGTAAAGAGGACGCACGTTCGTAACAGGAAGAAAACTACAACCCAAGGAGGATATCGCGATGCCCGTGAAGAAGCTCAAGCAGTTTCTGGAAAAGAACAACATCAGCTACGTGACGATGAGCCACTCGCCGGCTTACACGGCTCAGACGATCGCCGCAACGGCCCACGTCCCCGGTAAGGATCTGGCCAAGACGGTGATGATCAAGCTGGACGGCAAGATGGCCATGGCCGTACTGCCCGCCTCCTACAAGGTGGATTTCGACCTGCTGAAAGAGGCGGCAATGGCTCAGAAGGTGGAGCTGGCCAGCGAACAGGAGTTCAAGGACATGTTCCCGGAGTGCGAACTGGGCGCCATGCCACCGTTTGGAAATCTCTACGGTATGGAGGTTTACGTGGCCGAAAGCCTGGCTGAAGAGGACGAGATCGCTTTCAATGCCGGATCGCACACGGAACTGATCAAGCTGAAATACCGCGACTTCGAAACCCTGGTCGGACCCATCGTCATGCGCTTCTCTTCGCGCCGATAGGCCACTGCACCGGCACCGGCGGTCCAAGCAGGCCGACCGCGCTTCTGATAAAGCTATGAAAAAGCGCGGCGGCATATGATGATTGAAACGGTCGGCAACTGCCAACACCAGGAGAACACCGGAGGTCACGATGAAACTCAACGTCAAGGCACTGGCTCTCACATCGAGCCTGCTCTGGGGGCTTGCCGTATTCGGCTGCACCTGGTGGATGATACTCTTCGACGGCGCCAGTGCAGAGACCACCATAATAGGCAGGATCTATCGCGGATACAGCATCACCCCCCTTGGCAGCCTGGTCGGACTGATCTGGGGGCTGGTCGACGGCCTGATATGCGGCGCGATATTCGGATGGGTCTACAACCTGTTCGTCGGCCGGCGGACCTCCACCGAATAACCAGCCCGACATCGCGGGTCTTCTTTTCCGCCTTATGCCGTCAGCATCTATGGTGGCGAGTCCGTGGATCCCGCTGAGCCCAGCCTTTTGACCAGATTGACCGCACATCCTGTTGTCACCAAACATCTTAACGTTTTCGAACAACGGCCTCCCAAAGTTCTTGTTGATTTGGAACCGGGCTTGCCATAGGGTGTATCAGGTGGACCAGTCAGTCCGGGCGAGAATGTCGCCGGGCTGTGATGGGAAGGGGACCACGGATGGCCATCGATCCTTCTATATTCAAAGCGTACGACATCAGGGGAACCTATCCTGACCAGCTTCACGGTGACACGTCCTTTATGATCGGAGCCGCCCTGGCCCGGTTTCTCAAGCCGAAAGCAATCGCCGTGGGGCGGGACATGCGGAGCAGTTCCGATGAGTTGTTCGACGCTCTGGCCCGCGGAATCAACGCCAACGGCGTGGACGTGATCGACCTGGGGCTGATCTCAACCGACGGGCTCTACTTCGCGGTCGGCAAGTACGGTTTCGATGGCGGCGTAATGATCACGGCCAGCCACAACCCCCGACAGTATAACGGCTTTAAAATGTGCCGCCAGAACGCGGAGCCGCTTTCAGGCCAGGAGGGTCTGAAGCAGATCCTCGAGATGATCCAGAACGATGCCTACCTGGAGCAGGCGCCCTCCAAAGGAATGATTGTCCGCAGGGACATTTCCAGCGATTACGCCCGGCACTGCCTTTCCTTCATCGACCCGGCGACGGTCAAGCCGTTCAGCATCGTCATCGATGCCGGCAACGGTATGGCCGGCTACACCCTCCCGCCCGTCCTGAAAGAACTGCCGGTGAAGGTGATGCCCCTGTACTTCGAGCTGGACGGCACCTTCCCCAATCACCCGGCCTCCCCCATCGAGTTGGAAAACCTGGTCGATCTCCAGAAGGAGATTGCGCAGAAGGGGGCGGATTTCGGGGTGGCGTTCGACGGCGATGCCGACCGGATGTTTCTGCTGGACAGGTTCGGCAAACAACTCGGGGGAGACATGGTGACGGCGCTGGTGGCCAAATCGCTGCTGGCCAGGCACCCCGGTGAGACCATCCTGTACAATCTTATTTGCTCCCGGGCGGTGCCGGAACTGGTGGCAAGGTCGGGCGGCAGGGCCATCCGTACGCGGGTAGGCCACGCCCTGATCAAACCGCTCATGAAACGGCACAACGCCATCTTCGGTGGCGAACACTCGGGGCATTTCTACTTTCGCGACAACTGGTTTGCCGATTCCGGAATGATCGCCCTGCTGGTGTGCCTGGAACTGATATCAAGGGAGAATCGCCCGCTGCACGAGATGGTCAGGGATATCGACCCCTACTTCCGCTCGGGCGAGCAGAACAGCCGGGTCAAATCAATCCCGGAGAAGATCGAGGCCATCAGGAGAGCCTACGATGACGGAGAACAAGACACGCTGGACGGCCTGACCGTCCAGTACGAGCACTGGTGGTTCAACGTCCGGCCCTCCAACACGGAGCCGCTCCTGAGACTCAACGTCGAGGCCGATACCCAGCCGCTGCTCAACGAGAAAACGGCACAACTACTCAAACTTATCAGGTCATGAACCCGAGAGAACGCAAACCGAAGATCCTGGTGGTTGATGACGACGCTGATCTGCTGGAACTGCTGGTAGACACGCTGGACACCATAGGCTATGAGGCGGTGGGGGCTTCCGGCGGCGTGGAGGCGCTGGCGAAGCTCAGGGAGTCCAGTTACAGCCTGATGATCACCGACATCAGGATGCCGGACGTGGACGGCCTGCAGCTTCTGAAGAAAGTACGGCGCCATTACGCCAGGATGCCGGTGCTTTTCATAACGGGCGTGGCGACGCGCGACATCATCGGCCAGGCGTCGCCGGACGGTTTCCTGGCCAAACCCTTTCGCATCTCCCAGATAGAGCAACTGATTGAAAACGCGCTGGCCCGCAAGGTGGACAGCTTCGCGTCGCGGATGCCGAGGGTTCTTATCGTCGATGAAGACGAGGAGTTCCGGAACACGCTCGCCGACGCCCTGAGCTACAGTCAGTGCCTTCCCTTTCACGTCCCGCACGCCAAGGCGGCCATGCGCGAACTGGAGAACGGCACCATCGACGCGGTAATCACGGACTACCGGCTGTCGGACATGGACGGCGTGACGCTGATCAATTCCATCAAGCAGCGCTACCCGGACATGCTGGCGGTGCTGACGGGGAGTTCGATTTCGCCGGAGAGTATCAAAGGGAGCGCCGGCAGCGCCGCGGTGGATGATGTTCTGTCCAAGCCGTTCAGGGCCAGTGAGTTCCTTGATCTGCTCGGTCGCCACGGGGTGGGCACCGGAACGGGGGCCAACTGAGATTGCGACCGGGTCGGTACGGCGCTGCTGACCGCAGTTAGCCGACGGACCGTTCTGAGGCAACCACAAACCTGCATGGCAAGGCAAAAAAAGAGCCCCGCCGGAGCGGGGCTCTTATCTGTAGGGTAAAACTCAAGCTAACAATTTACTTGAGCAGTACCATCTTCTTGACGCTTGTAAATGCGTTGATTTCCAGCTTGTACAGGTACACGCCGGACGCATTGTTCGAAGCATCCCACTCAACGATGTAGTCACCAGGAGCGTCGGCCACACCGGAGATGACGTCCACAACCTGACCCTGAATGTTATAGATGGTCACGCTGTAAGAACCAGCCTCCGGAGTCGCGAGGTCGATCTTGGTAGTCGGGTTGAACGGGTTCGGGTAGTTCTGGCTCAGGCCGTAATGCGTCGGGACGTTGGTCGCCACGATCGGCAGAGCAGCAACGGTGGCCATTTCAATGGTAAGAATGTCACCGTCAATGCCGCCCAGGAACTCGCCCGTGAAGCCTTCAGTAACGACATTATCAACCCGCGGCGTCACGATGATGCGGGTATTCTGGCCGTCGAAACGATACGCCATCTCCATGTTGTCAGCCAACAGCTCAGGCGAGACGTTACCTGAAACAACAAGATACGCAGCGCCGATAACGACGTCACCCTGGGTGGTCACCACACCGGCATCATGGGTGTAGCGGACGTTCTCAGGAATGACTTCCTTCGGATACGGTTGAGCATCGCCGACAACGACACGGATCAGGTACACCAGGTCAGCTATTGACAGGGTGATACCGTCCTTGTTGACGTCGGTGGCGGCAATAGAGGCATCGACATGACCCAGGAAGGCACCGAGACCATCGACGAAGTAGTTGCTGAACATGACCGCGTCCGCGATCTCAAATGCCCAGCCATTGGCGTTCACGTCGCCAGGTGCATCAATGTCCTTACTGCAAATAATGTCAACACCGCCGTTCCAGAAGTCAGCCCAGCGAATCGGGTAGCCCTTATCGCTGACGTCGCAGGTGTAGTTGGCGCCCCAGATACCCGGGAGCTCGTAATCGAGAGAGTCGATCTGATACCAGGTGTCAATGCCGCCGCTGCCGATGTAGTCATAGACATCGCGCGAGATCAGCAGCGTGTCACCGGATACGGACGAGAGCGTATTGTCACCGCACTCAATCCAGAAGAACTTGATCGGCACGAACTGGCACTCCAGAAGCCGGTCGTTCGAGACCATGAAGTGCAAGATAACGAGCTGATCAGCGTCAGTAACCGACCCGTCGTTTACGAAGCATTCCGGATGAATAGCACCGTTGTTAGTCTCTGCTATAGCCACGACGCGTAACAAGCCGCTCGGGCACCCATCACCGCAGTTGCCGTCCGGGCCAAACCGGTAGGTGAAGTACTCCCATTCGCAGTCGAGCAGGAATTCGCCCTCTTCCGCGTACAGGAAGCTCAGCGCGGTCGCGTCGTACTGAATCAGGAAATTGAAGCCACCAATCGGATAGTTGTTGAAGTTCATAGGAAGCATCGTGACTTCAACCGTGGTCTCCTGACCCTGAGGCACGCCCATACCGTCGCCGTGCTGCTTCTCAATAGCGATGGCCATTGAGACCACCTCAACCTGGAAGCAGCAGGTGTCAGCGTTCTTCGGGCTGCAATCCACGCAGACGTTAGCGCTGTCCGTTACCTCAACACAGATGTTGAAGACACCGGTGTAGTTAGCGGTTGTCTCAGTCTGCCAAACGATCTCGCCGTTGCCGGGGTCGACCATAACCATCCCCGGGCCATCGAACGAAACCAGCTTGTAGATCAGAGGATACGGGCCGGGACCATGCGGGTCCTCGTCATCTGTAGCCGTCACCTGCGTCTGGAGAGCCTCGCCGAAGAAGATCATCTGATCATCCGGGCAGGTGATGATAGGTGCGAAGTTGTGGACGCAGATTGTGAAGGACGTAACATCCTCCGCTCCACACGCATCCACCACCTTGACCTGCACGACGTGCTCACACACGTCAGCGCCGGTCGTGAGCCACGTGATGACACCACTGGTCTCGCCGACGACCAAGTCATCCGGTCCGGACACCTTGTAGTACTTCAGCTCTTCACAGCTGTTGTCCCCGTCCGGATCGGTGGCCGTCGCCAGGCCGGAGTAGAAATCACCCCACTCCAACGTGACATCATCGATATCGGCAATCTCAGGAAGCTGATTGACGATTTCGATGGTAGCTGGCGTGACCGACACTGCGACTTGTAAATTAGTGGCCGCATCGACAAACTGGGTGGTGATTCCGCCTATCACGTAGGGGAACACCGTGTTGTCGATGGCGACATCGTCACCGCAATTGTCGTTGGTGGTGAATTTAATCTGGGCTACAGTATACGAACCCGCCGGAAGCGGCGCGTCAGTCGGCTGCAGCTTCATAGCGGCAAAGCGGATATAATCCGGGGATACTCCGTCGACCTGACTCAGATCGACGATACGATCCATCAGGTTGAGCAGATCAACATCCCATACAACATCGGTCACCGTTAAGAAACCGCCTTCCGGGCCTTCGACAATCTCGAATACAAATTCGATTGCGTCGACGCCGTCCGGCGACGTGACTTCAATATCCACGTTGGACGCCTGATTGTCACAACGTAAGATATTTGATTTCGACTCAATAGTGACCGTGTTGGCAAACGACACAGACGCCGCAAATGCCACTATAAAGGAGATGAGTAGCAAAGAATATAGGGTTCTTTTTTGCATCATTCAATGCTCCTTTAATCCAGTAAAGGTCACCAAAGTTTTAGGTAATTGCCAGGAAATCGCTTTCCCGAACTCTTACCTTCCCGTACCAATTCTCCCTCACAAAAGGGAGCATCGGCACTGGCCAATTCAGATCCGAAATCTCTGTCAAACCGGAACAGCTGCTCCAGAATGACATGCATGAGAAGTCGAATTCAAAATTGGATAGGAGATCTCTATGAAAGATCGTGGATCCACCCAGATAGAAAAACCCGGGTAAGACCTTCAAATCTTTTGAACGATCCTGAAAGAAGAGCTTGAATCAGAGTAACTTTAACTTTGTCTTAAAGTTACCAAAGGTGCGATGTACGCAAAACAGAAGCGCGTTTAACACAACTATTTTCCCTAGACAACTCGAGTATAACCCCAAGACCGTATTTTGTCAAGAGTTTTTTTGCCAAAAACCCCTGAATGTCCATATACTACACTCCGTAGAAATAATCCTGCCGGCCGGGCTCCCCGATACGCGGTTGTCCTGCCACTGATCTGCTCTCCTGTCAGCCCCGCCAACCCGTCTCTAATCACTGCGGGCGGTGGCCGGTGACACCTTATTCCAAGCCCGGCACAACCAGGGCGTCCTGCTCCCAATAGACAGCATGCTCCCGGGAGCATCAATTGCACCATGTGCTCAGCAGGCGACGGCTGGATGGCGGATCGGATCGAGAAATCAAAGATGGATACAGGGAACACACCGGCTGGCGGCGACACTGACAAACGCCGGGGAGCATAGGCAGACCGGCCTAAAAACCGATCGTAAGACCCGAAGACACAAGCAGAATCCGGCTGTTCTCGGTCGCATCTCCGTGCCATTCCCACTCTGCGGAAAGCAACAGGCTCAGGCGCAAGCCCCCGCTCAGCCGCCAGTCCGAGAGCAGATTCAGCCGCTCAAAATCGAAGTCCGTCTGCAGGTAGCTTTCGTGCTCCAGGTTCCGGCGGCCTAGAATCGACTCCAGCGAGCCGAAAAAGCGGTCTGAGTCGAAATAGGTAACCTCCACCGCTAAACCTGCCTGCAGATAACTGTCGTCGGGGAACAGCTCACTCTCGACTTCGGCCTGGTATTCGAGATCGCCGCCCGCGCCCATGGACAGCCCCCCGCGGTCACGGCCGGCCAGAAGAGTCAGCCGGGTCCGCGTATAGTCGTAGTTTATCAGGTCGTCGGCGCTAAAGAAACTGGCTTCAAAGGCGAGCCGCTGGTTGAAAAAATACGTCTCGCCTAGCCGCAGCTTGTGCCGCCCCTGAACTTCCGCCCGCCAGTAGTCATCCTCACCGCCGGGCTGGCGGTAATCCTTTCGCTCTAGACGTCCGAGCAGATCGATCTGACCACGGCCGTACAGCCCAAGGAAAGAACTCTCAAGGCCAAGGTCGACATAACCAAGCTCGGAAGTGTCCGGCACGCTCCTGGCCTGCACGAACAAATCAATGTCCAGCATGGAGAGGTCACCAAAGAGTATGCCGACACCGCTTCTGCCGCCGAGACGGTAATAGTCGTAGCTGAGCGCAGAGACGGAGTCGAAGGTGACGAAGTCGCCCCTTACTTCCCACCAGGCCGACCACGAGTTGTCAAGCGGCAGAGTCAGGCGCGCCCGTGCCTTGCCGTACAAGTAGTCATCGCCCGAACGTGCGGAGTCTTTGTGACACGACCGCCAGTCCAGTTCAGAATCAAGGTCGAGGCGCCAGCGACCGAGCTTCGAGCGAAGATCGGTATAGAGCTTTCCCCTGACAAACCGGGGAGTCATCTCAAACCGGGATCGCAACTCCAGCCGCCGATCCTCAAACGGCCGGTATCCGAGGGAGACATGAGCTTTGGCATCATCGAGGTAGGTTGTTTCAATGGCGGTGGTTGTCTCCAGCAGGTCACGGCCCGCCTGGTCAAGCGAATCCAGGAAGAAGTTCTGCGATATGAATTCGTATCCAAAACCGGCAGCCAGATCCAGGTTGCCGCCGAGGGCAAATCCCCAAGAGACAGTCAGCAGGAGAAAACCCGCGTAGCTGGTCCAGCAGCGAAACTTAACCGGCATACCTCGGCCCGAGCCGCCTGTCAGCGACTCTCCAGATGCTTTTGCGCCTGCCTGAGAGCAAGCTGGGCTGCCTGCAGCGGAGCCGAGGCCGCCTCAAGCCGGTCCTGGTCGAGCTGCTCCCGGGCTATTTTCAACTGCTCACGGGCCTGCTCGACCAGCTTCAGAGCAGGGTCATCGGTTGCTCCAGGACCCGAGGAAAGCAGCTCGCTCAGTTCATCCGCGTGTTTCTTCAGCCGTTCGTACCGTCGTATAAGCTGATCCGGTCCTTCGCACTCGCGCGACGCCTGAAGAACCATCTGACGGGCCTGGCGAAGCGACTGCAGGGCAGCCAGATAGCGGTCCTGTCGGCCCAGCTCCTCAGCCACTCTTACGGTGTTTTCAGCCCTTTCCATAAGGCGAGGGGCAACCTCGGATTCACAATTTTCTGTCGTAATCTCAGCCTGCTCCAGCAGGCGTTCCATGTTCTCCAGGCGTTGTCGGAACTGCTGGCGGTTGCGCAGTTCGGCGTTGCGGCGGCTGAGAAGCTTCTCGGCGGCTTTTTCCACCTGATCGGCAAGCTTGACCGCAGGACGATGCTGTCCCGTCCGGTAGAACTCCCAGGCCCGGTCAAGGTTGGTGAGAGCATTCTCGTAGATGGCATTCAGCGGCTCGTCCTTCAATTCGGACAGGTGATCCCTGACTCGATCGAGCATATCGGCGGCACGTTCCAGACGGCGCTGGAGCACGCCCTCATACTGCTGAGCCTGGCGACCCACGGTCAGCGCGCTCATGGCCCTCTCCCGAGCCTGGCGGGTCAGGAACATGGCCGTCTGGTAAGAGCCGGCCGCGAAGCTCTCCCACGCGCTTTCCTGAAGTCTGATAGCCTGAACGAGCGTCTGCTCGGCAATCGGGTTGTTTGACGACCGTACCGCGTTCCTGGCTCGCTGGAGAACGTCGTCGGTTTCTCTCAGTTGCTGTTCGACTTTGTCCACGATGCCCGGATCGCCGTGCCCGCCCTGAGCGCGCAGGGGACCGGAAAGCAGACACAGGAGCACGAGGGTCGTGGTTGCAGTGATGTATCTTATCTTCATAGTTTGCACCTCCATCCGACCGCTAAAGAATCAACTCCCGTGCCGGGTCAGGGTTTGCCAGTAACTCACTACTGAGTGGCCACTTGCGATGACGGCACGAGATCGTTGACCCTCCTCGTGTACCATATAGTACAAATGTCTGTCCCAACGGGCACATAATCACAGTCATTTACGGACTGATACCGTGCACCTTCATCCGGCTGTAGAGCCGGCGCCGCGATATCCTGAGCAGACGCGCCGCCTCGGTCTTGTTGCCACCAGCCTGCTCAAGTGCCTTCAGGATCATCACCTTCTCCGCCTTCTCCAGGCCCACGTGCTCCCGCGTGCTCCCGGATTCAGTCTGCACGATCGGGGTGTCCTGCGGCGCAATAGCGAGATCCTCAGCGGCCAGCGGCTCGCCGCCGGACAGGATGGCCGCCCGCTCCAGAACGTTGCGCAATTCACGGACGTTGCCCGGCCAGTCATAGCCGAGCAGAGTCTCCTTTACGACCGGGTCAAGCTCCGGGTAAGGAAAATTCTGCTGTCGGAGGAAGAATTTGGCCAGTTCGAGAACGTCGCCGCCACGTTCGCTAAGGGTGGGCAGTGCGATCGGGAAGACGTTGAGCCGGAAATACAGGTCCTCCCGGAAACGCCCGGTCGTGATTTCCTGCCTGAGATCCCGGTTGGTGGCTGTCACCAGCCGGGCATCGACGTGAAAGCTGTCCACGCCGCCGACCCGAACGATTTTCTTCTCCTCGAGAACCCGGAGCATCTTTGCCTGCATGGCAGGGGACATTTCACCGATCTCATCAAGAAACAGGGTGCCTCCTTCGGCCAGCTCAAAGCGCCCCCGCTTGCGGCCGACGGCGCCGGTAAAGGCTCCTTTTTCATGCCCGAAAAGCTCGGACTCCAGCAGGGTCTCCGGGATAGCGGCGCAGTTGACCGCGATGAAGGCCTTGTCGCGCCGAGGCGACAGGTCATGGATCATTCTTGCGGCCAGTTCCTTGCCCGTTCCCGACTCACCGGCCAGCAGTACGGTGGTATCGGTCGGCGCCACCTGTCGCACCATTCGCCGGACCCGCTCGGCGGCCGGCGATGATCCGACGAACTCGGAGGCGCATTGCTGCTTCAGTTGCTGCGCATAGTGCCCGGCCAGCGAACTGAGTTTCTGTTTCTCGACCAGCTTGGAGACTAAAATGGTCAGCTCCTCCAGGGAGAAGGGCTTGAGCAGGTAGTCGGCGGCGCCCTTTTTCATGGCCGAAACGGCCGTATCGACCGTCCCGTAAGCGGTCATCATGATAACGTCGACACCCTCTTTTTCGAGCGCCTTGTCAAGAATCTCCATGCCTGAGATCTCCGGCATGGCCAGATCGGTAATGACAATATCAAAGGCGTGCTCGTCAATCAGGCGCAACGCCTCGTCAGGGGAGATCGTGGTCGTTACGTCGTGGCCTTCGTCCTCCAACGCCCCGCACACCAGCGAAGTCATCTTGGGTTCGTCATCGACAACAAGTATTCTGGCCATAGTCAGGTTTTCGGCTTTCTCGGCAGACGGATTACGATTCGCGTTTCTTCGCCGACGACGGAGCGAATCTCGATATCGCCACCCATCTCGGCGATTATTTTCCGGCTCAGGTACAGGCCGAGGCCCGAGCCTTTCTGCTTGGTGGTGAAAAACGGCGTAAAGGCTTTTCTGGCCTCTTTGCGGGACATCCCGGCTCCGTGATCGATCACAGCCAGTTCCACCAGCGCCGCCCGGTCTTTCATTTCGATGCCCACCGCGATGGGCTTGCCTGCCTGCTGGCAGGCTTCGGCTCCGTTGAAAAGCAGGTTAAGCAGAACCTGCCGCAAAGCCCGCGGGTGCCCAACCATAGATGTCGATCCGCCCGGCTCGGGGCTGAGCCAGCTTACCTGTTCGGCCCGGTACCGCTCCATGAAATGCTTCTTCGTGTCCGCGAGGAGCCGTATCGGGTCGAAGTCTTCCGGGGGGTCGGCAGAAAGGAGTGAACGGTCGGCTCTGGCAAACTCCAGGTAGCCGGATACGATCCGGTTAAGACGGTCAACCTCCTCGACTACGTAGCGGGCCTCGGGAGCGTCGCCAGTCTTGACGAGGCGTTCGGCCGAACCACGGATAATCATCAGGGGATTCTTAAGTTCGTGGGCCACGACCGCGACCATCCTGCCGAGATAGGCATGCGTCTGCCCCAGAAAAAGCTGCTGCTCCGCCCGGCCGACTCGGCGCTGCAAGAGGAGAAAAACGGCTCCGAGAATCAACCCCCCGAGGACGGAGAAAAGAGAGGCGTACCACAGGTTTCGCCGAAGTTCGGCCAGAACGTCGAAATAGTCAACGTTAGCCTCGACTCCCAGAACGGCCATGACATACCCCTCCGGGCCGTAAAGGGGCGCAAAAGCGGATTTCAGAAAAAGCCGCCCGGTCCGGTAGGTAGGCGTGACTACGGGTCTGGAAGAACGGCCGAAGAAGAGGGAATCGATGTACCGTCCGTTCAGCGCCGCAAGGAAATAGGTCGTGTCAGGTTCAATGGCCGTCGTGGCAAGATAGCGGTAGTCCTCGTCCAGGATGAACAATTCAGCCAGAGAATCGGCGACCTGCAAATCGGCCAGTAACGACGTCACGTGGGCGTAGGCCTCGATGTCACCGGTTAGAAGACCATCGATCTTCAGCGGCCCAATCATCACGGAAGCAGAGGCCGCCACGGCACTCAGCCTGCGGCTGAGCTGGTCGTCCAGCAGTTGCGCCGTCTTCTGATAGTAGAACCACCACGCGAGGTTAACCAGGATGATAAAGAAGACCGCAAACATGGCGATCAAAACGAGCTTTTTCGTGCCGGACAACATTGTAGTATTATGGTGACAGGTTAAAAGCAAATCAACCTCAACAATTGCAGGGAGGCGGACCCGTGGCAGCACTCTCGCCGAAACGAACGGAGTACAGAAAGGCGGTCCAGGAGCTTCACAAGGTGACACCCCTGGCCGGCCATTTGGGAGTTGTGCTCGACCAGGTCGGGCCGGGGCAGGTGACTGTCCACATGGACGTGAGGGCGGAATACGGCCAGCAGCACGGCTACGTTCACGCCGGCATCATGGCAACACTGGCCGATATCGCCTGCGGCCTGGCGGCCTATTCGCTGATGGCGGAGGGCGAGACCGTGCTCTCGGTAAACATGAACCTGTCGCTGCTGCGGCCCGCCAAAGGGGGATGCATCACGGCCGACGCGCGAGTCGTCAGCGCCGGCAGGCGCCTGTACTTCACGGAAGCCGTGTTGTTCGACGAAAACAGGTCAGCGGAAGAACCGCTTGCCCGGGCAGCCATTGTGATGACGTCGGCACCCCGGCAGGGGTCTGATCGTGATGAGGATTCCGGTCGGCGCGGCAGGTCGGTCTGATGGCTCTTCTCCGACCGGGGCGCATCCTTGCGTCACCCTGGAAAGACAGGTTACCATCTGCAGGTATAGCCCGGTCGGAACAAAATACGTTATAGGAATTGTTTTCGAGACTGCGCCGTATTTTAGCCGAATTCCCAGGTGTATGTCAAGCGCAAATCCCTGAATTTGCTAACCGGCTGCCTGCAAGGATATTGCAGGTAGGACTTAAAGTGGCCGAAAGCACGGCGACACGTCCCGAAACCCGCTCCCGGCAGGGAGCCGTTCGCGCGTGAGGGGGAAAGCACGGCTTTGGGCACGAACGAAGCAGGAACGGTACGTGCTTGACAGGTCGCGGAAAAAGCGTATACTACCCTGCGCACGGAAACACCAGTAATGACCCCTTCGTCTAGTGGTCTAGGACTTCGCCCTTTCACGGCGGCAACACGGGTTCGAGTCCCGTAGGGGTCATTTTTGTCGGGCCGCGGCAAAGGTCGCAAGTACTTCGAGATTGGCAATCCCCGCAGGAATCCCGGACCGTGAATGCATGCTCGACAGGAGGCACCGCGTCTGCCTGATAGTCGATACGTCAGGGATGTTTTTCGCGCCACGCGCCTCTTGCCCCGGGTATTCTTTCTATTTATCATAGTGAACTTGTTCGTTCCGGTCGGACCTCTTCGGCCGGGCGGAAGATGATTCGATTCTTATCCGGCCGCGTGCCGTGCTCCCTCGAACGGGCTTCCATCGGCACACCGGCCTTGCGCGGAGGTGATTATGGGCATTTATGCTACGCCGGTTCCCGGGAACGAGCCGGTAAGAAACTACGCACCCGGCTCGGTTGACCGTACCGGAATCGAGCAGGCCATCGAACGGCTCAAAGCCGACCCGCTGGACATTCCGCTGATCATTAACGGGAAAGAGGTTCGCACCGACCGAAAGGTGGAGATACGAGCGCCACATAATCTTGATCTCGTGCTCGGTCATTACTACCAGGCGGGCGAAGCCGAGATTCAGACGGCTATTGACACGGCCCTGGAGGCGCAGAAAACCTGGGCCCTGATGCCGTGGGAACACCGGGCATCCATTTTCCTGAAGGCGGCCGACCTGCTGGCCGGACCGTATCGCTATCTATTGAACGCCGCCACCATGCTGGCCCATTCCAAGAATGTCTTTCAGGCCGAGATTGACGCCGTCTGCGAGCTGGTCGACTTCTGGCGCTTCAACGTGCACTACATGGAACAGATATACCGGATTCAGCCGGGCAGCGCGGCGGGGATATGGAACCGCCTGGATCATCGTCCGCTGGAAGGGTTCGTCTTTGCCGTGACACCGTTCAACTTCGTTTCCATCAACGGCAACCTGCCCACGGCCCCGGCCATGATCGGCAACGTGTCGGTCTGGAAACCGGCCTCCACGGCCGCGTACACTTCGCACTTCCTGATGCAAATCCTCCGGGAGGCGGGCCTTCCCGACGGCGTGATCAACATAGTCTTCGCCCGTGGCGCCGATATCGGCGACCTCGTTCTGAAAAACGAGCACCTGGCGGGGATTCACTTCACCGGCTCGACGGCCACTTTCCAGCACATGTGGAAGACCGTCGGCACGAACATCGCCGGCTACCGCTGTTACCCGCGCATCGTCGGCGAGACCGGCGGGAAGGACTTCATATTTGCGCATGCCTCGGCCGACGTCGAGGCGGTGGCGACGGCCGTCACCCGGGGTGCGTTCGAATACCAGGGACAGAAGTGCTCGGCCGCCTCGCGTTGTTACATACCGAAATCGATCTGGCCCGAGGTCAGCCGGCTGCTGGTCAAGCAGGTGGGCGAGCTGAAAATGGGCGACCCGGAGGATTTCGGGAATTTCGTGAACGCCTGCATTGACGAAAACGCGTTCAAGTCGATAACGGCATACATCGATTACGCCAGAGAATCCAAAGACGCGGAGTTCCTGTGCGGGGGCGATTATGACGGTTCGAAAGGATATTTCATCTCGCCGACCGTAATCGTGACGAAAGACCCGAGCTTCAAGCTCATGAAGGAAGAGATCTTCGGGCCGGTCGTGACGATTTACGTTTACGATGACGCGGCGTACGCCAACACCCTGCACCTGTGCGACCAGACCTCTCCGTACGCCCTGACCGGGGCGATTTTCGGCACCGACCGAAAGGCGATTGCGCTGGGGGAACGAACACTCCGGAACGCGGCGGGCAATTTCTACATCAACGACAAGCCCACGGGGGCGGTCGTCGGACAACAGCCGTTCGGGGGCGGCCGCGCCTCCGGCACGAACGACAAGGCCGGCGGGATCCAGAACATGCTTCGATGGACCTCACCGCGCACAATCAAAGAGAACTTCGTTCCGCCCAAAGATTACCGGTACCCGTTCATGGGATAGGGTGGCGGTTTTCGGCAGCGCGCCGACTTAATCGGGAACCGGGTGATAATAAGAAGCCGGAGACTTTCGGGTCTCCGGCTTTTTACCTGGCCGTCGCATCCCCGTCCCGGCCGCGGGCCGGGAGGGCACACCGATGGCGTGTCAAACCATGCCGGCGCTATTCGTCGCACGCCTCGCCGAGTTTGTCCAGTTGCTTATTGGGAATAGCTACCCAGCTTTCCACCTGGTGGGCGCCGTGCGCCCGGCTGATGATGGAGACCATGGCCGCCACCTCCTCATCGGGTGCCTCATAGATGTCCATGTAGTCCCACGGTCCCAGCAGAAGGTAGTGAGCAAGGAACTTCACCTGCGGGCACTTCTCCTTGACCTTGTCCACCCAGGTGGTTCCCAGCCGTTCCCGGTGCTGCAGGCGCGAGGCAACCTCGACAAGCGCAGCGTCCTGCGAAGCCACTTTCGTCATCATGACGAACGTCTTCATGAGAAATCTCCTTGAATCATATAGTCATACTCGCAAATCTTTTGCGGACACAACTGGTTCGTCGAATCACTATCTACAATGACATCATTGAGAGACCGAGAAGAGTCGCACACCACACTCAATATAGCGGGTTTTCCCGACTTGCAACACTGATTTCTGCACGTGAACGGCAGACCGGCGGCGGGCCGCACGACCCGGCGCCGGGGCAGGGCCGCACTCCGGGGTCAGAGACGGTAGTATTCGTCGTAGTGATACTTGAAGTTTTTCGGCGCGTACTCACCCTTTTCCCTGTCAAGCACGTAGTCGCCGGAATAGTCCCCCGCGGCCATCTTTTTGACCATTGACACGAGGCGGTCAACCTCATCCCTGGTGTTGTAGATTCCGAACGAGGCGCGTACGGCTCCCGGCAGATGCGACCGGTCGCGGGCCAGGATTTCCGCCTCGTACACCTCTGACTGCTCCGGCGTAACGTGCAGCAGCTCCTTTACGTACATGTGAGCGCAGAAACAGCCAGCCCTGACCCCGATGCCGCCCTCGTAGCTGAGGATCGCCGCCGCAAGGGCATGGCTGATATTCTCGAGGTTGAACGAAAAGACGCCGAGCCTCCGCGAGGCGTTCGCCGGGTCGGTGTCACCGTATATGGTCACCTGCGGGATCTTCTTCAGCTCGGTGAGAGCGTGGGCTATCAACGCTGACTCGTGGCCTATGATCCCGTCCCAGCCAAGCGCCTGAAACAGCCGGATGACCTTGCCGAGGGCGACGACACCGATGATGTCCGGGGTGCCGGCTTCCTCTTTCTCCGGAAGATCAGCCCAGTAGGCGTTCTCGAGCGTTACAATGTCCACGACGCCGCCCCCGACCTCGAACGGGTCGCCTTCTTCAAACGTTTTCCTGTCACCTACGAGCACGCCCACGCCGAAGGGGGCGTACATCTTGTGGGCCGAGAAGACGAGGTAATCGATGCGGTGTTCGGGGTCGTCCGGTTTTACGTCAACCGGCCGGTGCGGCATCAACTGGGCTCCGTCGACGATGATCTTCGCCCCGGCGCGGTGGGCCTCCCGGGCAAAGAAGTCCACGTCGTTGATGTACCCGGAGACGTTTGACGCGCCGGTGATGGCCACCACTTTCACCGCCGATCCAAACCGCTTCTGCAGCGACAGGAAGTGGTCCTTGTCAATCGTGCCGTCTTCATTCAAACCGACGTGCTCCACTCGTGCCACCCGCCGCCAGGGCAGTTCGTTGGAATGGTGCTCCATCAGCGTTGTCAGAACGACGTCGTCCCTGCTCAGGTTCAGCCGTTGCGCCAGTTTGTTGATGGCTTCGGTGGAGTTCTTGGTGAAAAGGACAACCTGCGTTTCGAGGTCGGCGCCGACGAAGTCCGCCACGATGCTGCGATAGGCGTCATAAGCCCAGCTCGACAACTGCGACTTGAACCCGGTGCCGCGATGCACGTTCGAATACCATTTCAGGAACGACACCACGGCCTCGGCAATGGGCCGAAAGGTCGGAGTCGACGCAGCGTTGTCGAAGTTTATGTATCGTTTCGGCCCGTGCATGGTGGGAACGACGGTGTCGGCACCGAGCAGAAGGTCGGGCAGATCTGCAATCGTCACATTCAGTTCGCTGATGGCTTGCTTGACGCGTGAACACATACGTAAAACTCCGATCCGGTTGGCAAGGTCCGGCTAAATATATGCGGAATTCGTAGAGAAAGCAAAATGAAGCGTCGCGGTCAGTCTTGCTCGAGGTGTTTCAGATACTGCTTGGCCCAGCGCTCGCGGTAGTGGAAACGAAGGGCGTGCTCCTGATATCTTTGCCCGAGTCCGTTGCCGTCAATGTGCCCTGACTTGAGCTTGAGGATAAGGTCACACAGCCCCTCGACGTCGTCAGTTCTGAAGGACAGGGCCTTACCGGCCGCCCGCAGCTCCCGGACGGCTTCACAATCGGTGGCTCCGAACAGGATGGGGCGCCCTGAGGCCATGTACTCGAACAGCTTGCAGGGAAATGTGCCCTTGGTTACGGGGGCTTCCTTGAGGATCTCGATCAGTACGTCGCTGGCCTTGAGGAAATAGGGGATGCTTTCCAGCGGTTGCGCACCGATAAACTGGACGTTCTTCAGGCCGTAATCACGGACCATACCTTCAAGGCCGCCACGCTTGCCGCCGTCACCCACGAACACAAACTGAAGGTCGGGATGATCCGTCAACTGGCGGGCCGCCTCGATAAGGGTCTCCAGTGAGTGCGCCCAGCCAAGGGTCCCGGCATACAGGATCAGGAACTTGTCCTCCCAGCCGTACTTGAGTCGGATGCCGTTATGGTCGGCCGTAACGAACTCGCTGCTGAATCCGGACTTGATAGTTGCTATCCTGGAAGCCGGAACACCGAGTACCTGCAGGTAGTCACTGATACCGTCGGTCACCGCCACGAGCTTCTCGGCGCGGCGGTACAGCCCGTGCATGAGCTTCCTTAACATCCGCGTGAAGAGCGAACGGTCAAGGTTTCCGAATTCTTCGCTCGACTCCGGCTGAAGGTCCCGGATTTCGATTACGAACCGGCAGCGCCACAATTTGCTCAGCACCCAGCCGATGACGGGCGTGTTCACCGGCGGCGTGGAGGCCAGAATGAGATCACAGCGGCCCCGAATCCGGAAAGAGTTGATCAGCGCCGTGAACAGAAAGATGACAAAGCCGATCATGCGCCTGCCCGGGTAACGGTTCGAGGCCGGCAGGACCCAGCTGCGGTACACCTTTACCCCGTCCATCTCCTCGGTACAGAAGAACTTGCCCCGGTATTTCGGAGGGACAACGCCGTCGGGGTAGTTCGGCACTGCCGTCAGAACCGAAACGTTATGTCCGTTTTGAACGAAAAAGCGCGAGAATTCAAAAAGCCGCCTGACGGCCCCACGCTCAGGCGGAAAGTGCTGCGATACAACGAGTATATTCATACCTTCCCTGCGGGAATTCTACCCCTTTTTCAATGGCTTGGCAAGCCTTTATTTGGTCCGGGGCGGCTTTTTTCTGCGTACTGCGGCAAACGACTTGACACCAAATCCTATACCTGATATTTTCAGTCTGCAAAGAGGACAGGGACATTCGCACCGGTTCATTGTATAACGAGTAGCAAAGGTACGTGGAGGTAGTTGCGTATGAAGAAACTAGCGATTATTGCTGTACTCTTCGTGGGCCTGCTGGCAGTCTGGACGGTCATGGCCATGGCCGAGGAAACCAAGGGTGCCAAGGAAGCCGAAAAGGTCGCCCACGAATATGTCGGAGCAGCCAAGTGCAAGGTCTGCCATAAGCCCCAGTACACGGCGTGGGCCGAAACCGGCCACGCCAAGGCCTTCGAGGGTCTCTCCGCGGAAGAAAAGAAGAAGGCGGAGTGCACCGGGTGTCACGTTACCGGCACGACCGCCGATACAACCTTGCTGGAAGGGGTGCAATGCGAGGCATGCCACGGTCCTGGCAGCGACTACAAATCCCCGACGATCAAAAGCAAGAAAAAGTGGGCCGAGGATCGGGAAGCGCAGAAGAAGCTGGCGATCGAGGCGGGACTGATCTACCCCAAGGAAGAGAACTGCACGCGGTGCCACAAGAAAGAGGGTAACCCGAATTTCAAGCCGTTCGACTTCGCCAAGTCAAAGCCGCTCGTCCATCCCGTGGCGGCTGAAAAGCCCATGGAATAGTCACTCCCGGCATAGTAAAATCAGGAAAAGCGGCCGCACGGCCGCTTTTTTTTTGCTCGGCCCCGGGCAGAAAGGCTCAGCCGGCAGCCAACGGGAAAGTACGAACGGAGACCCAGTTGTGGTCAGCCACCGGAGACACGAGATCCACCGCGCGGACACGGAATTTCTCGTCGGGCAGATAGCTGACAATCTTCTCCTTGACCAGCATCACCCGGTGATGCGATATCTCACGCGCGACCGTCACGTGCGGGCTGTACTGTTTGTGCGGCAGCGGGAGATCGAGGCGTGCGTACAGCCTCCGGTGTGCGGTCGTCAGCGTCACGTTATCCTTCACCCTCCAGCAAATCACCGGGAAGGAAGGATAGAAATCTCCGATTGAACTCAGTTCGATCTCCAGGGACCTGATGCGGTCAATCTCGTCTCGCACGATCAAGGAGACGTCATCCAGGGATTTGGTGCTCTCAAAAGGAAAGACAATGGTGACATGAGAACTGATCACGCCGTAGTCCGGGTCAAACCTTTCGCGCAGAGGAGCTACAATGGAGTCCAGTTCGGGCGGCAGGAATATGACCACGGCATAACGACTGGACCGCCGCCCGGAGAAGTCCTGGCAGCTGAAACTGTGACTGGTGTCCGCAAGTCGCCTGTACATCACCGGTAGAACTTTATCTCGATACGTCGATTCTTGGCACGTCCCTCGGCCGTTTGATTGGAGGCGACAAAATCGGTCTCACCGCACCCGAATACCTTGATGCGGTCGGGTGCCACGCCGAGCGTGACGAGGAAATCCCGAACCCGTCGGGCACGCTTCTCGGAGAGTCGTTTATTGGCGACCGAGGTCCCGATGTTGTCGGTGTAACCGTTGACTTCCAGTTTGATGTCCGGGACGAAGTTCAGCAGGCCGGCCAGCCTCGTAACCCGCTTCTTGTTGTTGGGATCGATCTCAAACGAGCCCGGAGGATAATCGATATTGAGCACCATGGGTGCCGCAAACATCGACAGGTCAATGCAGCCGTTCCGATCCACCGCCAGGCCCGGGAGCGTGAGCGGGCAGTCGTCCAGGCCGTCAGGCACCCCGTCGGAGTCAGCATCCGTCGGACACCCGGTCGAGTCGATCCGCCCGCCGATGGGGCCGTCGGGACAGGCGTCCCGAAAATCAGGGATTCCGTCGAAATCAGAGTCAACGGGGCAGCCGTAAATATCCACCGCACCCTGCCCGCCGACGTCGGTGCCGGGACAGTCATCGAGCCCGTCAGGCACGCCGTCGTGATCAGTGTCAATCGGGCACCCGGCTCGGTCAACCGTCACGCCCCGAGGGCTGTTCAGGCACCGATCAATCTGGTCAGGCACGCCGTCACCGTCACTGTCAGGTGACCCGAACGTCCGGGGCGCAGGGCTAACTTCGAGAGGCTGGTTCCAGGCCTGCTCGGAAGGCCAGTTGGGCCCGGACGTGGTGGCTCCAAAATGAACCTCCAGAGTGGCGGAGGCTCCAAGAAGCCAGCGGTCGCGGGACGAGGACATGGCGTCCTCGAACTCGGCGCCTGCCCCGGTGAGGAAATCTGCTGAGCCGCGAAAGTGCAGGGACCAGCGCGATGACGGAGCCACCATGATGCCCGCTGAGGTCTGAGCTATCAGTTCGCTGGCGGCAAAGTCGGTCGACTGCTTCCTGATCCCCAGGACCTCGTAGGTGGTGTTGGTGTTCGGGTTAACCGCCCGCCAGACAAGAAGGCCGCCGCCCAGCCCCGCCGTCACGTTGAGCCAGCGCCCACCGGGAAAAAGGAGGCGATCGACGGCGGCGGTAAGCCGGGTGGCTTCGAAGTCGAGCGGCGAGTTGTTGCTCAGACCGGCGATGGACGACAAGGAATCCGCCTGGGTATCATTCGAAAAGGAAAAGGCCGCGTACTCCAGGTTGAGCCGCCACCGGTCGCTGAGGCGGTGGCCAAGCCGGGCAGTAAACGTGCCGGCGTGGTCAAAACTGAAAAAGTCGCCGCCCGTCAGCATGGCCATGCCGGCTCCGCCACCTGCCGAGTATGAGAAATCCCCCGCCGAGGCAGAAGCGCACGCGAGGACCGCGACCAGTATTACGCCCGATAATCTGCTTTGCTCTAAGCGCATTCTTCCGGCACCCGTGCACCCGGCGACACGACTGTGTACACGGGTTGCATCAGTAGAGCCTCTTTATCTCGACACCGCTATAGTAATGCGCGAGAATCGCTGCGAAATCCCATCCCGCGCGGGCCCGCCCAATGGCCCCACACTGGCACATGCCGACCCCGTGGCCGTAACCCCGGCCCGTGAACGTCACCGATCTGATGTTTCCCTGTGCGTCACGCTCAATGACGGACTCGAAACGATCGGACGGCAGGATCAACTCCGGGTTGGAGGTTCGGCCTATCACCCACCGAATCCGATCTTTGTAGAAATTAAACGTCTCCCGTTCCGTGGTGACAGCGAGCTTGGCAATCCGGCCGCCTGCCGTTCGCTGCATAACCTTTACGTCGGTAATCGGTCCGATCCTGAGGTCGCGCCCGCGGTCACTGGACAGGTACTGCTCCACGCGCCCGCGAAGTTGCTCCTCCGTGAACACTTCCCGCCAGGTATAGTATTTTGACCAGGCGCAGGCGGTACCGTCATCGACTGATTTCAGGTAGGGGACCTCGCGGCGCTCCCAGACGTCCGCGACGTCATCGGTGCTGCCGCCGCACGTGGAGTGGTAATAGGCGTTGATGAACCCGTCCTGGTACATTATCACCCGACCGGTGGTCTCCTCGATGGCCCGGTTGACCAGCCCGTCTTCAACGGTCGCACCCTCATAAAGCTGATCGATGATACTCGATTTGACGTCGAACGGTTCACCGGTATACTGCTTGAGATGAGCCATTGCGTACGTCCTCGCGGCCACGGCCTGGGCCTTGACGGCTTCCAGTTCTTCCTCCGCGCGCGGGCCTATCTCCGGCGGGACGACTCCCTGCAGGTAGTCCTCGAGATAGACGATGTTCACCAGGCGCATGGTCTGGCCGTGCGGGAGGATTTTCAGAATGCCACGATAGCGCCTGCCGTTGAGCTTGACACGATTGCCCGCCCCGCGCGGAATGATGTTGATCTCGTCAAGCGATGACTCGATGACATTGTCCTTTCGATCCCGCACCGTCAACCACCGCACCCGGTTCTCAATCCTCACCGGCTGGCTCGAGTAGTAGACCGTCTGGGTTCCCTGTCGCAGGCACTCGACGGCAAAGGCGGCATCCGCCGTAACCGCAACCTGATCAGTACCTTCCTGAAGCAGAACGCGTATAAACGGCACCCGGATGTACGTGCTGGTCGATTCCTCGCGCAACCCCGGGATTGAAGCACAGCTCCAGATAACCACCAAAAGGAGTATCCCCGTGCCGATGCGCAGTAACAGCTTCATAATCGATATCACAGATAGGCGTCCTGTCCCGATGTCAGCCATGGTTCACGTTTTTTTGCGGCGGCTGCACAATCTTCCCGAGAATCGGCCGGAGCGGCCGGCGTCGGCGTCCGTCAAATCGCGTCGGCATCGGATCAGAGCGCAGCGTTGCGTATCCCAATACGGCAAAGCAGGCTGCCTCCGCAAGATCCGGATCGAGACCCAGGTCCCGGACCGTGCTCACGCCAACGCCCGGCAGGACGGCTTGCAGGCGCTGCATAAAGAACTTGTTACGTGACCCCCCGCCAGTCAAATATAATTTTCTCACGCCCGCATCTCGCCGGATAATGGGACGCACACGCTTGACGATCGAGGCCACTGTCAGTTCAGCCACGGTCGCCATCAGGTCGGACTTGTCCAGGCCAAGCCGCTCGGCCAGCCGAAGTATGCGCGCAACGAGTTTCGGGCCGAAGTCCTCCCGGCCGACGGAAGGCCGCAACTCCCGGAAGGGACGCTGCCGGCGCAGGCGTGCGAGCAGCGTATCGGAAACCGTCCCCGAGCAGGCGCGCCGCCCGGAGCGATCATACTTCTCACCGAACAGGCGCCGACTGAGCAGATCGCACAGGACGTTACCCGGCCCGCAGTCGGCCGCCCGCACGTTCGTGTGGTTCCGCCCGGTCGGGAAATAGAAGTAGTTGGCCATACCGCCGATGTTGACAATCAGGCGCGGTTCGCTGCGGTGCGCACACAGCCGGCGCATAGCCTCGACGGTTATCGGGGCACCCTCGCCTCCCAGGGCTACGTCGGCCTGCCGAAAATCGGCGATCACCGGTTTGCCGGTAAGAGCGCTGATTTGCTCCGGCGACCCCAGTTGAAGGGTTCCGTGGACGGAGTACTTCCCGATTTTCGTTTTGCCCGGAAGATGGCTGACAGTCTGCCCGTGTGAGGCGATTGCGTCCACGACCACGCCCCTGGCGGCCAGCGACCTGACGAAGGAGGCGGCGGTCCGGCCGAAGAACATGCCCAGCATGTTGTCCAGATGAATCAGTTGCCGGAAAGTAACGTCAGCGGCGTCGGCCGTCCGCAGGATCGCTCGTCGCAGGTCAGGATCGAAGGTCCGGGTGCGCCCGCCGAGCAGTTCGATGGCGGTGCCGCGCCTGGACTGCGCAAAGCGAAGGGCGGCCATATCCAGGCCGTCGGCGGAAGTGCCTGAATTCAGGCCGATTATGACCAGCGTTTTTTTCGCCAGGGTTTTTTGCAGAGACATGTCAGTGAACTACAGAACGCCCCAGTTTGAACTTCAACCCGGCCACGCGGTTCAAAGCCTCCTCAAGGCGTCCGGCGGACACGTCACCGCCCCGGCAGCCCTTCACAAAGTGCTCGTACGCCTGCATGGCCGCCTCGTAGTCCCGGCCGAAGAGCAGCAAATCATGTCCCGCGTTGAACGCCTTGACGGCCCGCTCGCCGTAAGAACCAAGGGAAGCTGCTCCCTTCATGGTCAAATCATCGGTCATGATCGGACCGTCAAACTCGAGTTCCGTACGCGCCAGTTGTGAAATCACGCGGCTTGAGCCCGTCACTATCTCGCAGTCCAGCCGGGGGGCAATCACGTGCGTCGTCATAAGAAGATCCGCCCCCGCCTTGACGCCCGCCTCGAACGGGAGTCTCTCACGCTGTTGCCAGAGGATTCGATCGTAATCAACAGTGGCCGTGGCCTCGTGCGGATCGACCGTCGCTGCGCCCAGGCCGGGAAAGTGCTTCAAACAGGAGTACAGACCCTTCGACCTCGAAATCTCGACCGCCGCCCTGACGAACAGAGCGACCTGCTCCGGCGTATCCCCAAAACACCGACCCTTCAGGCATTGGTTGTCCAGCTGGAGAAGAATATCGGCCACCGGGGCCAGATTGAGGTTTACGCCGAGAGAAGCCATGTAGACGGCAGAGCGAGAGTAATCCTCGCGGAAACGCTCAAGGTCGTTGCGCTTGCCGTAGTCGGCCGGCGCGCTCAGTTCCGCCGGAGCACCACGGAGACGGCAAATCCGCCCGCCCTCCTGGTCTACGGCGACGAAAGGCATGGCCGACGGCAGGAATGCCTGGACACGTTCGATGTTCTCTCTGGCCTGCAGGTGCGTCGGGCAGTTCTCCTCGAACAAAATAACACCGCCAATCTGGCTCTCGCAGACGAAATCCAGAAAGCGCGAAGGCGGCGCCTCACCGGGAAAACCGATGATGAACAGCTGGCCGATTTTCTCTAATAGCTGATCCATGTAACCACCTGTCAGTATAACCCCTCTATGTACTTCAATCAATTTCCGTTACACTATACATACAAGATTCTTGCCCGATCCTTTGGCACGGTACAGGGCCTGGTCGGCGACTGACACCAGGTCTTCAGCTGATTTACCGTTTTCCGGATATGAACTGACTCCGATTGAAACCGTTATGCCCACCTTGCCGGTCGGCCCGGAATCGACCACGGTTTCTTCGACCTGCTGGCGGATTCGCTCACCGATGACGGAAGCTTCGACCTGGGCCGTCTGCGGCAGTATGATAACGAACTCCTCTCCACCGTAGCGCGCGAACACGTCCACGTCGCGAATGCAGCGTTTGATGACCCGAGCCAGCTCTGTCAACACCAGATTGCCCACCTCGTGCCCGTGGCTGTCGTTCAGCTTCTTGAACCAGTCGATATCCACCATGATGATTGACAGGGGAAGGTTATAGCGCATGGCACGTTTCCGCTCTTCCTGGAGCTTCTGAACAAAGTACCGGTAGTTGTAGGTATCCGTCAGGTCGTCAATGATGGTCAGTTCCTCCGTCCGCCTGTGCAGTTCGGCGTTCTCCAGGGCCAGAGCGGCCGAGCGGGCTACGATTGTCAGCGTCTGCACGTCCTTGTCCGTGAACGCATCCTCGGCGCACGACTCGGTGATAAGCAGGCCCTGCATGTTGCCGTGCGCCGTCAACGGAACGATTATGGCCGACCGGGCGCCTTCCTTGACGGGGACGTAGTCGTCGCGGTCCGCAAGGTTCTTGATGCGAATCGGCTCATCAAGCTCGCACACCTTCCGGATAAGCTCGCTCCTGGCCGCATCGATGGCTTTCAAGTGGAAGTTGTTGTGGCCGTTCACGGAGCGCGCCCGGTAGTAAAAGGCTCCGGCATTGTTCTGAAATATGACGGCAAAGTGCTCAAACTGCAGTCGCCAGCCCATGATCCGCATGATCTCCGTTACCACCGCGTCGGGTTTCAGTATGGAGGCCAGAATGCGCGTGTTCTCATAGTTCATCTCCAGTTGGGCCTGGGACTTCTCCAGCTCGGAAGTACGCATGTTGAGCGTATCAAAGAGCTTGAGCAGCCGCCGTTCGGAACGTCGCAGGTAGTCCGAGGCGTATGATATGGCGAGGAACCAGACCCACAAAAAGCCGATTCGCATGGAGATGGTGTGCAGAACGCCGATTGTCACGTCCGGTAAGAGGATGGCGAGGTAGGCAAGGGTGACGATGATGATCACGACCATGGCGAACCAGAACGTCAGCACGTAAGCTGCGGCCGACACCGTCAGGAAGAACACGAGATAGAACGCCGAGAACACCGAGCCCGTGTAGTGAACAAACAACGGCACCGAAAGGATGTCGTAGATGATGGCCGAGAGGTAGGCGAGTTTGAGGTCGAAGCGACCGCGTATAGCCGCCGCGAACACGGCCAGGTGAAGCGTGTAGGTGACTACCACAATGAGAGATATGCGAGTATCATAGATCGGATGGTCGCCGACAAGGGCAAACCAGACCACGCCCACCAGCGTCATTATCCGGGTCAGAAGGTAAATGACGTCGACGCGCGGCAGCAGCGTTCTGTTCCGATCCATGAAGAACTTCATGCGCGGTTTACCCCGTCCTACCTCGTATATCGGTCGGACCGGTGCTTTGTTTATTGAGTGCAAAGGTCTTAGGAGGATACAGGGGGATCGGCGCTGAGTTCAACCCGCACAAACGACCTTACGGACAAGACCAGCACGCCGATGGAGAGCGCCAGCAGAGCCATGTCGGTCACGGCCAGGAGTGTGTTCCCTCCGGGCAGGTACTTCGCTATGAGCGAGTAAGTCAAAGATGCGATTGTAGTTGCAAGCATTACGACGGCCGGAACGAGAGTGAACCAGAAACTCTTTCCGGCCCGGTGCAGCCAGACGGTTACAGCGATCAGGGTCAGCGCAGCCAGAAGCTGATTGGTGGAGCCAAACAGCGGCCAGATCAGCTTGTAACCCTGATTCCAGGCCAGCAACAACATGAGAACGACCGAAAGCCCGGAATTGAACCAGAACTTCCTCGTAATAGACGGCGGGCGGGCCATGATTGTCTTCCACAGCTCCTCGAACAGGTACCGGTTCAGGCGCACTGCGGAATCCAGAGTGGTGATCAGAAAACCTTCCACGATCAGGATACCCATGACGGTTCCAAAGGCCATGGAGAGGCCCACCGATGAATGAAGCAGATGGCCCATGGACAGGGCGAAGGCCAGGATCGGGTTGCCGGGTTTCCCCTCCGGCCAGGTGATGGCCATGTAGTTTTCGTAGCCCAGCGACGATCCGATGGTCACGAGAACGAGAACGGCCAGAAGACCCTCGAGGAGCATCCCGCCGTACCCGATAGTTCTTGCCTGCGGTTCCCTGGCCAACTGCTTGGACGACGTTCCGCCCGCTACCAGAGCATGGAAACCGGAAATGGCCCCACAGGCGATGGTAATGAACAGGAACGGCCAGACCGGACCCATCCTGGCCTGGCCGACCGCGAGGTTGGCCACGGGGAAAGAGACCTGCAACCCCTGTGCGCCCGAGATGACAACGCCGACTATCATCGCGGCCATTCCGGCGTACAGGATCTGGACGTTGACAAAATCGCGCGGCTGCAAAATGAACCAGACGGGAGCCTGACAGGCAAAAAGCGTGTACACGGCAATCAGAACCATCCACACCCCGGGATCCAGCGCCACCGGCACCCGCAGTCCGACCAGCACGGAGAAGAAGCAGATGAGTGCGGCCAACAGGTAGGCCAGCCAGGTGGGAATGCCGCGCTTGACAACCAGGTAGCCGAGAAGCGGTGCCAGGGCGGTGATTATGATGACCGACATGGAGGCGATGCCGCCGATGATGCCGTGCGTCTCACCGTTTATGACGGTGGTTCGCAACATGGTCTGGCCCTCCGACAGTCCCAGGTCAGCCAGCGGCCGGAGCGAGGTCAGTGATATTGCGGTCAACGAAAGAAAGGCCGAGGTAACGAGGATAATCAGGATGATAGTAAAGATCATGAAGAGCAGAAAGCCGGCGGGACCAAGGGCTTTTCTGGCGATTTCCGCCATCGAGCTGCCGCGCTCGCGAATGGAGGCGAACAGCGCGACGAAATCATGAACACCGCCAATGAATATCGCCCCGAGCACGATCCACATCCAGGCGGGCCCGATGCCGTAAAGGATGCCGAGCGTGGGGCCTACGATCGGACCGGCGCCGGCAATCGTGGAGTAGTGGTGAGCAAACAGCACTGATGGCCGGGTGGGAACGAAATCTCTGCCGTCATTGATCTCGACGGCGGGAGTTTTCCGATCCGGCATCTCTCCGAGCGAACGCCCGATATAGCGAGCGTAAAAACGGAGAGCCACGGCAAAACAGAGCACCGCAGCCAGGAAATAAGCCAGAACGTTCATGGCACCTGCTGTCAAACCCGGTCGGTTTTACGACCGCCTCAGCATGAATCGCGTCACCGAAAAACGCGACCCGCGGCGTATCACTTCCAACATAACATGGAAGGAACGAGGTAACAACGGCAAACTTTTTAAGTTGATTTTCGGGGGCAAACCGGCAACCTTACGATGGTGCATTCGTATCGGCAATTGGACCTTGGGAGGGAAGCTAACGATGTCGATCCGTTCTGAAGCGGCAGGCTGCACTCGCCTTCGCACACTTGTTCTGGCCGTGACACTGATGCTGCCGGCGCAACTCGCGGCGTCCGTGTTTGAATCCGGCGATGACATTCACATTTCCAACCTGCACACGATCCAGGATGACTTTTATGCCTTTGGTGAGCAGGTGCGCGTCGACGGCAAAATCGAGGGCGACCTGACGGCTTTTGTATACGATTGCCTCCTCCAGGGGACGGTCACGCGTTCAGCCAACCTGTTCGCCCGCAGCGTCGATCACTCCGGCCACGTCGGGGGCTCACTCAGGGTCTTAGCCCAATACGTGAGGATCAAGGGCAGGGTGGATGGTTCACTGATCGCCGCAGGGGACAACATCCGGCTGAGCAAGGGGTCAGTTATCGAGCGAGACGTGAACCTTTACGGAAACGACGTCAGCATCGACGGTGTCGTCAACGGCAACGTGCGGATCACCGGCCCCAGGATCAGCATCGCCGGCCTCATTCAGGGCGACGTTGTGCTCACTGGTGACCGGATTGTCTTCTCCCCCCCGGCGTTCATTGAGGGAAACCTCGTGTACACGTCGAGCAAGCAGCTCACCATTGACACTACGGGCGTGACGATCGTCGGCGCAACAACCTGGAAACAGCCGGAGAAAAAAGAGGAGGAGACAAGCCTCTTCACCAGGATAACCTTGAAGGGCTCAAGTCTTCTGGCGGCGTTCCTGTTCGGCGTTATAGTCGTCCGGCTGTTCCGCCCATACGCTGAAGAGGCGGTCGATCAACTCAGGCATCGAATGACGGTCTCCCTGGCCGCCGGCTTCCTGGGCCTTCTGGTTCTCGGCGTCTGCGTGGTCGCATTCCTGGCCTCGGTCGGCTCTGCGGTGATCGGGTATGTTCTCATCCACAGCGACCTGGTGATACCGGGCTCTCTCCTGCTGATCGTGTCGATTTTACTGATCCCCATCACCAGTTTCGCGACGGTGTCCGGCGGGATAATCCTGTATTCCGGCGCCATCGTGGTGGCGTTCCTGGTCGGCTTCGTCATAAAGAAACTGGCCAGGCCGGACAGTCAGCTGTTGAACGCCTCGTCGCTCTTCTCTGGCCTGATAGTGCTCACCCTGGTCTTCTGGCTGCCGTACGTCGGCACCCTTCTGTATCTGCTGGTGACCATCGCCGGAACCGGGGCTATCCTGCTGGGGATCAAGTACTGCCGCAAAGCGGAAGTCCAAACCAATCAGGGGACAGAGGCGTCCGTGCAAGGTGCAGGGCCGTCGCAACCCGGGCCGGTTCAGTAACCGGCCGGAGCGCCGCCCTGGCGCGGATCCGACGCCGCCTGCATAAAACCGCCGGCATCCACCGCTATCATCTGCAGGTCGCCGTACGCCGACCGCTCTTCGAGATTATGCCCATACTTGATCAACGTCTGCATGACCGCGACGTCATACCCGCCCTCCTCCAGGTAAACGACGTCCGGCAACCATTGATGGTGGAAGCGCGGCCGCGCGATCGCATCGGCCAGCGGCAGCCCGAATCGCGTGTAGTTCAATATGCTCTGCGCCACCGTGGTGATGATTCTCGAGCCCCCCGGCGAACCCGTGATCAGGAACGGCTCGCCCTGCCTGAGCACCAGCGTAGGGGCCATTGACGACAGCATCCGCTTGCCCGGCTCGATCTTGTTCGCTTCGCTGCCGACCAGTCCGTAGGTATTGGCGAAGCCGGGCTTGATTGCGAAGTCGTCCATTTCGTTGTTGAGCAGAAACCCGGCCCCTTCAACCACCAGCTTCGACCCAAAGCTCGTGTTTATTGTCGTCGTGACCGCCACCATGTTACCATCGCCGTCACATACTGAATAGTGCGTCGTCTCATCGGACTCACCGTGCGGGGGGCGTCCGGCCGCAACGTTCTGCGACGATCCGGCACGCCCGGCCTGGATCAGCTCGCGTCGGGCGGCCAGGTAGGCCTCGCTTACAAGGCCCTCGGGGACGTCATAGAATCCCGGATCCCCGAGGTGCTCGGCACGGTCGGCAAAGACGAGTCGCGAGGCCTCACAGAACAAGTGCATGTACTCGGGCGACGCCGGATTGTACCGGGAGAAGTCGTACGGTTCGAGGAGCGTGAGGATCTGGCCGACGGCAATACCACCGGAACTCGGAGGAGGTGACGAGTAGACGTCAAGGGAGTCAAATACGAAGTGAACCGGCTCCCGCCAGACCGGAACGTAGCTCTGCAGGTCGGACAGGGTGATCAGGCCCCCGTGACGGCGCATGCAGGAGTCTATGAGGACGGCAATGGGACCCTGGTAGAAGGCGCCCGGGCCCTCCTCGGCTATCCGATACAGGGTTCGGGCCAGGTCTTTCTGCACCAGCCTGTCCCCGGGTTTCAACAGGGCCCCGCCGGGCAGAAAGATCGCCGCCGTCTCCGGAAAGCTGGAGAGTTCGACACGATAAGAGCTTAGAGCCCCAGCCAGGAATTCATCGATAAGAAAGCCTGTATCGGCCAACCGGGCCGCCCTCAGGACGAGATCGGACCACTCCAGAGCGCCGCGATCTCTCCAGAGTTCGTAAAGACCGGCTACGCTTCCGGGCACGCCACAGGCCCTGGCCCCATAGGTGGACAGGCCGGGTATGACTGCACCGGTATCGTCCAAGTACATGGTTTCGTCGGCGGAACCGGGGGCGGTTTCGCGGAAATCCAGAGCTTGAATCCGGCCGGAACGGCCGTCGCGCACCACGGCAAAGCCGCCGCCCCCAAGATTGCCCGCCTGCGGGTAAGCAACGGCCAGCGCAAACCCCACCGCCACGGCAACGTCATAGGCGTTACCGCCGTCGATGAACACCTGGCGTCCGACTTCAGAGGCGACCGGCGAGGTGGTCGCGACAGCCCCATGCCGGTACAGCGGGCTGACATTGACGGAATTGCAGGCCAGGGTGACTGCTGCCAGGAGCAAAAGCAAAGCAGGCAGGCAGTTATGCACCGCAGGCTTTATCGGGCGGAGCCGGGACAACGAGAGGCTGCGGGCGGCCGGCGGTGAGGGTATGCTACCGCTTCTCAACCAGGAAAATGAGACCATCGGGGTAGTCAACCTCCAACGGCATACCGACTTTGAGATCGTGGGCGGTGGTCCTGATGGGCTTGGCCTCTTCGCCTTGCAGGATGTTGGTCAGCTTGAGCTTAGCAGCGGAGAAACCGAGCCGTTTGAGGTCCGCCTGGACAATCACTTCCTTGCGCTGGGAATCCAGACCGTCCGACAGTTCTCCCGGGGGGGGCACAACCACGAACAGAATGCCCTTTTTGGCACCCATTTGAAAGGAGACATCCACCGAGGGGTCATTGCACTGAACGTAGCTGGTGATTTTCTCTCCGGCCAGGATCGACTCCACAAAGGAGAGCTTCTTGTGATTTCCACCGGAGGCGACGTCGAAGCTGAACATGTAAACATGTCCCTTGGCCCGGGTGGAACAGACGCCTACGATCTTGTTCTCCGATCTGCACAGTTTCCTGACCTTGGCGTCGTCGACGGAGCGAATGGAGCCGTACACGTTGCTGATGAACGAATCAGTTTTGTGCGCGATCGTCCCGATCCGGCAGTCAACCGTCGTCTTGATGCGGAAGTGATTGGCCAACACCTGACAGTCCCTGAAATTCTCATCGTACTTCGGCATAAGACCGCACAGCACGAGGGTGACGCCGGATTTGGCCAGTTCGACCAGGGCTTCCTGATCCCTCTGAGCCATAATCTCGGCGGTCGGAACGAAGAGCAGCTTGAACTGGCTCATGGTGTCCCATTCACGGTTCTCACGAATACCGTACGGCAGCTTGAGCCGCAGCAGATCCCGGCAGAAACCGACAACGGACTCGCCCATAAGGCGACGAATGTACTCGAACTGCTTGGCTCCCTCCGTCTCGCGAAGCCAGTAATACAGACGATTGCCGAGAACAGCGATCTCAGGGCGGGCATCCATCTCTTCAAACCCGACCGAGGAGATGGCCAGATTGAAGTTCTTGGCCGTCTCGTAACCCTCCGAGACCGTACCGTCGTTGTGCAACGGAGCCCCGTACCAGTGGTCCCGGTCAACAAACATGTAGTGATTCAGCCCTTTGAAACCGGCCGCTAGGCCGGCCGCGAAGTAGAACCGGCGCACATTGGGCTTCAGGGGTGATATCTCTCTCTCGCGCTCCGGGTCGGACGAGGCAATGCCGGAAGTAAAGGAGGTTGCAAAGGCAAAACCATACTCGGCCTTGAGAAACCGCGCCTTGTTCACCAGGTCGAAATAGGTGCCTTCGGGGAAGACATTGCCGCCCAGAAAGGGTGATCTGTCGTCAGGAACGAGGTTGAAGGCCGGCAGCAGGTCACCGGACTGAAAATAGAGCGACCGGAAAAAGAGCGGCTCGACCGTATAGGATTTGAAAATATCTTCCAGTATTTCGAGGTACTGTCTGAGCATGTGCTCACGAAAGCGAAACCAGTCAAGCACCTTGGGGTAGTCCTTCAGGGCCAGGCCTGCTACCTGCCTGGGGGGCTCTACGCCGGCAAAGTCGGCATTTCTCTCCCGATACCTGGCATTGAGCTTCTTGATATCCTCGTAGATCGATTCGAGAAACGGCCCGTAGTAGGCAGAAAGGACATCCTGATTGAAGTCAGCGCCGTCCGGCTGGAGTATCCGCCCGAACGAAGTCTCGTAGTCGAGCTCTACCATGAATACCGGACCTCTCGGGTGGACATAGTTCTTGGTCGTTTCAATCAGGGCCCGAAAAAAGCTCCTGAGGTGAAACTGAAAAGTCTTGTGCATGTAACTGGGCAGGAAGCCGCCTTCCACCCCGTAACTGTCCGGCAGCTTGATTTCCCGACCCTGGGCATCACGAGCAAAGACCTTGATGTCGTT